>Ga0209830_10000521_pt1 | contig 39913 bp, 47 predicted proteins | sample ArcticOcean_MG_C_12_FD_187439 | JGI IMG/M metagenome (GOLD analysis project Ga0209830, IMG submission 187439) | Marine microbial communities from western Arctic Ocean - ArcticOcean_MG_CB8_130 (SPAdes) (version 2) | ecosystem: Environmental > Aquatic > Marine > Oceanic | place: Arctic Ocean...
AATGGTTACCCGTTCACTAAATTCACTTTCAGGTATATCCCAATCCATACTCCGGTTGTAGCGGACATCGGTAATCTTGTGGCCACTGATATTGGTTATGGTTACCACCGCCTCAAACAGCTTGTCTGTAGCCAGGGGTGAGGGGCCGTATACATGCCTAATCTGCAGTGCTGGGTCTCCCCTGCTGTCATTAATGGTGGTGACGGATTCAATGCTAGACGTATCAAAAGTGAAATTCACTACCTTAACGTTTGAGATGCCACTGGAAACATTGGCGTATCCAACAAACTGCCTTCCGTACCTATCTATACCACCCGCCCCCCAGCCCTCGCATTGGCAACCCGGAGCAATGGCGTCGTACCATTTGGCTGTAGTGATGGGGCCAAAACCGCTACGGTCTAATCGAGATCTTGGGCTCCCAACCGGAAACTTGTAGGCCACACCCGTGTAAGTGGCATTGCTGACGATATTAGTCCCACCATCCTCTTCTCTTGAGGTATTGAGGTGTCCTTCCGGATTGACGCCTAACGCAATCTTTTGCTCTGACGGGGTAGTTGAGTTATAGATAATCTTACCGGGTAAAGAACTTATCGAATGCCAGGCAAGAATAGGCTGACTGCTAAAAAGGAGAAGTGTTATCAGTAATGCTATTTTTTTCATCAAACTAATTTTACCTTAGTTATAATATCTGGGTACAGCTTAAAGTTGTTATTGTTGATACTCGAGTACCACTTCAACCTTACCACGGCTTGATCCTGCCTGCCACTCGCTTTTGTCTACGACCGTTCCGCCGAGCAAGGTCGGTGTATTAAAAATGCCCTCAGCCACTACCTTAATAATAGAGTTCGTTCCACTGACCGCGGCGTCAGCATCATACGATGCTTCTGTGCCAGCCTCGGCACCGACTCCCGTCCCGCCAGAAGCCTCGGATGACTCCTCTGCCAAGATGGTTAGGATGACCGACGTACATGTCGACTTAGTTGTTCTTGCCTTAAATTTATCCGTGCGCGTGTCTGCGGAAGCCTTCTTAGCGGTGTCATCGGTCAAGCTTTTACCGTACAGAATGCCTCCCGATGCCGCAAGGTCGGTTGTTGTGCCTATGCCAGAAGTGGCCCATGCTGCCCCAGTTGGGGTCAGGAGCCATACCACCGCCTGATCTACACACGAATCAGCAGTTTTCATAGCGATCGGTTTTTGCGTCACCGACGAGGTGAGGTCTGCATGATTGTTCACCACAATGATAATGGCAGAGGCCATCATGGTTAATGACAGCATGAGGAGTAAGGTGAGTATCAAGGTCATACCTCTTTGCTCTAGTGATTCATGCTTAAGGGACGATGGAGACATTGTAGGCCCTTGTGATGAATTTAAAATTTTTGCTAATAATCGTGTCATTACCCTCGATTTGTCTTGGAGCCTCGACCGTCATATTTACCTCTAACGCCTGAAATATACCAAAAAAGGTACTGGATGCATCCCCCGTTTTTGCATTTAAGCCTAACACTTCAAAGGTAGTCACCTTATCAATAATTGGCCCACTATCATCCGCTCTTAGGGTCGAGGTTGCTAGTGAGCACCCAGTAGATGGGGAGGTACACACGCGCCAATCACGTCGTAAGATTTGTCTTTCCGTTTTGGTGATCTCCGAGGTGTAAGCCTCAAGGTAATAATGAATCAGAGCCCGGTATAGCGTCCCGTCATCTTTGAAGTCATCATAAACAATCTTAAAATCTGATACCACCGTCGCGCTATTTACGCCTTGAAAAACATCGGTCTTTACCATAGCAGGGTTACCCGTTGCGTAGGCCTTAAAGCCAGCCTTATTTATGTCAGCCTGAATGAGATCAATCACCCTTAACACATCCCTATCAATCGCAATTCTTTGGCTCAGGGTCTCGTACTGCTTAGAAAAATAAGTGAACCCAGCTATAGTCCCAGAAATTACAATCGCTGAAACCACTAACGTTACCAACATTTCAACCAAGGTAAAACCTTTTTGCCGATTGATTTTGAGCGAATTTAATGAAATCAAAGTTGGCCCTGCCTTAATCGTCTTGAGAAGTAAGACTGCACTAGGTTTTGCCCATCCATTCCGCCGTCGACTACCAGGACCACGTCGACCAAAAGATCACTCCCTTCTTTGATGACGCTAATCGTTCTTTCTTCCCCTGGGTTGTCTGAAAAACCACCTAATTGCTCATTAAGGTCAGTGCACCAGTGAAATTTATAGTTGGGTGAGTCGGTAATCGCATAAAGGGAGCAGTCATTTAAGCTTCCATGATAAGGCGTTTGATTGGTAAAGGGGTTAAGGGTGGTATTGGTATTAGTTCCCTCATTGGCTATAGTTTCGATGATACGGTTCGCCATAAGGTTGAGGAACATTTTCTTTTGCGTATTAATGGATGTTTGCTGTGCAATACCAAACAATAGGAATAATCCGGCAAAGCTGATGCCGAACATCATCATAGCTATGATTGCCTCAAGCAAGGTAAAGCCTGCCTGACTAAACATTACTTTATTCTGTTTACCTAAGCTCATTCCAGGTTTCACTTGTCTTATTCCATTTGTATTTTTGCACAAAAGCTGTGGCCGAATTCACGGTCACCTTATATGCTGAAAAGTTTGCCTTATCAGTTATACCAGATACTTGATAAGCAAGCTCGCCAGACCATGAGGACGCCCTACCATTCGCTAAAAAAATAATATTCGTATCGTCAACACAATTAAAAAAAATGTCCCCCGATAAAATGTTTTCATTTTTCGTCTCTATGATACCAGCGGTATAGCTTGCATCCATGCTTGCGGTGGTTGTTTGCCGGAAATCAGAAATGGTGTAAGTGAGATTATTAGGAGTTTGGCAATTAAGGATAGCAGTACCATTGACCACCCTTGTCTTAGCCTTGGCATAGTCTATCGCCCCGACCAATGCATAGAAATCTTTTTCAATATTTCTCTCTATACGCCAATTACCTATTACCGGCGTAACAAATGTCGTTAGGACCAACATTATGCCAATAACGGTTAACAGTTCTAATAGGGTAAATCCCTTTTGCTTAGACCAAGAATTATGAGTTACCACGTCCATATGTAGCATTATTTAGAAGCGAATGAGGCGCATTCTTGGATATATTTTTTTGCATCCATCGTAAAAGTATTAACGGTAAAATTTTTATCTTTCTTGAGCTTTGGAATCCACACACTCCATATGTACTCCCTTACCTTGGTGTATTTAGTAGAATTACGGACGACCTCGCTGAGGGCTGCGTTGGTTGATGAGGTCATGAGCGATCTCGTTACATCCGAAAGGGCATCGGTGCATTGGTGCTCAATCTTAGTTTCTGCTAGAGCCTTTTGTGTTACTAGCACCGTAACGATTAAGGCAATGACGTGTTTATAGTTCATAAATAAAACCTCACATAGGGGATTAAATGTAAATATTTATCAGCATATAGTATTATGCTTGATAGTACTAGAAATGGGCCAAATGGCAGCATTGTGGTCATTTTGTACCTCTTTCCTAACGCAAGCATGATTCCAGTAAAAGCAATGGCGAGCACCGAAGATATCATCACTATCGGCAATAGGCTTACCCAACCTAACCAACAACCGAAACCGGCAAGCAACTTCATGTCACCCCCTCCAAAACCATCCCTCTTCCGCCATAACTTATATATAAGATTAACAAAAAAGAAGCTACAAAAGCCTGAGATACCGCCAATAATCGATGGGATGAAATCTATGCCAGTCAACCCAAAATAACTAAAACATAAACCAAAGCCAATCAAAGTATAAGTAAGTGTATCCGGGAGATAAAAACTTTGAAGGTCAATAAAGAATAATAAAGTCAGTATAGAAAAAAATGCTATCCACACAAAGGTGTCTGCGGTGAGGCCATAATGCCAATAGCTATAGGTAAAAATTAGCATCGTTATCAATTCAACCACTATATAGATGGGACTAATCGATGCTCTGCAAAATCGACACTTTCCTAATAACAATAACCAGGAAAATAACGGAATATTATCAAACCAGGAGATTGAATGCTGACATAATGGGCAATGCGATCTTGGGAAGGATAGATGAGTTAGGAGAGACTTTTTGGGAGACTTTTGGCTTAGGTTATGATCTAGAAGTTCGGGTAAACGATGAATAACGACATTAAAAAAACTTCCAAAGATTAAGCCGATCCCGATGAAGATTATAGTTAAGTCTAATGTCATTTAGCCCATTACCAGGTACTTTCTGATGCATCTGCTCCATCTTTTTTTACTTTACCTAGCTTGTGGTCGATACTAAACCATTTTTCGTTATCCGCCCTGTTAACTGCCTTGACAGTAAAGTCTTTTCCTCGCATTGGCGTTCCAGAGGATGGGCAGGCAACAGACGCCTCACCGGTTATTTCAAAATAGAAAAAGTTAGTTGCTGTGGTGTCAATTGGGCTAGTGGTGCTCTCTGCCTCAGTGCTGCCAAACAAATATTGATTAATTGTTGGGCCCATACCTGATCCCGCACCGGTAACTACGTAACAAAAGTTATCCTGATAATAATTCTTTTGCATTAATGCAATGGATTGAAGTGTGTTTTGGGCTGCTTTATCTCTTGCGTCAGCCACATAACCTGAATAGGCAGGAATTCCAACAGCCGCCAATATACCGATGATAGCGATTACCACCATTAATTCGATAAGGGTAAAGCCTGAGGTGCTCCGCCTTGTTTGTTTCATTATGCAGCGCCATCCGATGGGTCAATACGTTTCGATGCAACCAAATCCTTAAGCGAATTTGCCATGAGCATTTGTCCTTCTGCCTTACCCATTTGCATCGTATTTTCAATTTGAAACACTTTGCCTTCTCGAATGAGGCTTTGAATAGCGGTATTACAAATCATAATTTCAAATGCTGCGACGCGACCTGGTTTATCAATGGTTTTAAGCAATCTCTGAGTAATCACGCAACGTAAGGTTTGTGCTAATTGTGACTGAACCTGGCCTTGTTGTTCTGGCGGGAAGACATCAATAATACGGGTAATGGTCGATGGGGCACTGTTGGTATGTAATGTACCAAAAACTAAGTGGCCGGTCTCAGCTGCGGTTAATGCTAGCTGTATGGTTTCTAAATCCCTTAGCTCACCAACAAGAATAACGTCAGGATCTTCCCTTAGTGACGCCCTTAGTGCATTGGTAAAGCTTTTTGTATCACGGCCAACCTCTCGCTGGGTCATGACAGACGATTTGGACTTATGCTCGAACTCTATAGGATCTTCGATAGTAATAATATGGCCCTTATGCGTCTGATTAATTACATCAATCAGTGCGGCTAAGGTAGTGCTTTTTCCGGAGCCAGTTGGTCCGGTAACGAGAACCAAACCAGTCTCTATTGAGGGTATGGATCTAATAAATGCGGGGAGATTAAGCTCATCAAAAGTCGGGACTTTTGATTCAATTTTACGCATGATAAGTGCCGGTTTAGACCTATCCATAAAGGCATTGACCCTGAAGCGGGACTCACCCTTGGCGATAGCAAAGTCAGCATCTTTATGACTTAAAAATTCATCATAATCTTCCTTATCCATAACTTCTTTAAGAAAGGTATGAATATCGGCCTCTTCGACGGCATGATCTAACTGAACCATATCACCCAACTCGCGATAAGCAATGCCCTCGCCTGAGTGAATATGGATGTCAGAAAGTTTGGTCTTTTCGGTAAGCTCAAGCAATAATGGCCACAACATTTACCGTCCCCTTAAATAAATAATATTAACGTTAAATAATTATTCGTTAACACCGATTTCCTGGGAAAGTAACTCGTTAGTACCTACACCTGTTTGTGAGCCAATATTGATGGTTAATCGCATAGTATTTGTTGTCGTACCTTCTGTTATAGCCATAAAGCCTAAATGTTCTTGAACGACAGTTGCAAGCGTTGAAGCCGTTTTTGCTGAAGCAATGTCCGTTCCATCAATAATCACACCTTTTTTAGGGTTGTATGGGTTTTTAAATTTGTCCCACAAAATCTGCCTAAAGTAACCTAACGCTGCGTCCCGGCCACCAGTTGCTGAGCCTACTGGGCATACCACATCCATACTATAAGTAGCATTTAAGGCGTCAACGAATGAGAGCGTGTTGTCGTTACCGTTACATTTAGAAATCTCCGCCATAATAAATGCCTTAGCATTCGTAAAGTTGGCTTTTGCTGAGTTATATTTTGCTTTTTGTTGGAAGCCCTGATAAGCCGGAACACCAACTGCTGCCAAAATACCTAAAATTGCAATAACCACCAGCAATTCGATCAAGGTAAAACCTTTTTGTGATTTGAACATTTTATTCATTTCTAACTCCTTTTAATTATTACCTAAAATATTAACCTAAACAATAGTCTCGATATTAGCCTATCAACCTATAAGAATCAATAACAATATCCAAATTTAAAAGATTAGATAGCATAGCCATCGGTTAAGTTAAGCACAGATATATTGCATGGCATTCTGGCTATTTCTTAGCCAATACTGAATCGATCCACAAAGCATCAATGGCGGATAACTTTTTCGCATCTAAATGCTCGGCCACTTCCCAATACCTTCCTGAGGTTACCATACACCCCAATTCTTTCTCTGCCTGTAAAGCCTTACTAACGGCGCTCACATCTAGCTGCATTTTATATTCATCGGAGATAATTGGTGGGCTGGTTTTCAATAAAAACCGTTCTGCTGGTGCACGGGGAAATTGCAGTCTGCTTTCAGGTAGCTCAGATAAATTAACCATAACGCAATGATTCTTTTGTGCTAAGGCCATCAGGCGAATAGACTTAGCCTCCAGTGACTGCAGGGTAACGTCTGAACGCAAAGGGTCTGCTTGGCCATGGCCATAGAAATGACTTTCTTTATCTTTTTCTTCAGGATAAATCATGTCACAACCAAGGTAAGCAATGATATCCGGCTTTAGGGCTCCAAGAGCCCAATAGCCTGCTGTAAAAGCCATGGTGCCACCGGCATATACCACCCCCCCAAAATTATTTTGTTCAGGAACATATTCTCTGGCGGTAATTAATTGCTTACTTCTGGAGCTTTCTTTTGAAGGAAGGTTTTCAACTGGTAAGTCCTCGGGGTAGATTAAGTAATCCCAATCCTCGGTTAGTTGCCAGGCATTATTAATAACAACACATCCAGTAAAGGCATCAAGGTTCCAAGCCTTTATGCGCATTGCATCTTTCGCGCTCCCCACTATTAAAACAATATTCATATCTGCTTAATTTTAATTATCACTGATTATTTCTTATCTTTTTCCTTATTGCGCACGACTTGGCAATAAGGTAAACGCGCAAACCGATACTTCGCAAAAGCTTTGTAAAGTAAGCATGTTAGCGGATAAATAAGGGGTAGCTTAACAATAAGGCTTAAACACTTGAAGTAAGGGAGATGACGCCATATCAGTGCAAAGGCATCCACTCCTTTATGAATTTTTCCTTTAGCATCTATTGCATGGAGATACATGAGAGCGTCAACAAGGCTAATATTTAGCCTTCTTAATGTTTTCTCGGCGCTTGAAATACCCAGCCAACTGAACCGACCCTCTGACTCACTAATTTTTTGATAATAAGCTATCTCCCTAGAGCACAAACTGCATCTATCGTCATAAAATACGGTAATCATCTCTTCACCTCTATAGCTTGAATGCATCTAGCCTGTCTAGCTCACACTGACCCTTAAAATGGTAGGGCCTTCCCCAACCCCTTACTATTTCTATGGTGCCGGTCTTTCGGTTAATGTTAAAAGAGAAACCAATACTTCCGTTATCGTCGAGCTCTTGCATGCTGACCGTGGTGGCGTCGACAATAAGAAAATGGTTGCCCAAGGCTTTATGTACAAGGGTATTACCATCAATTTTAATCTTCTCCATAGCCGGCTCACTTCCACACGCGGTTAAATCTTCGCAATAGGTCACCACTGCGCCCCTGCAAATCAAGTCAACGCTGAGTAATTCTGCAAAAATCACGGTGGGGAATAATAAGCCAACGAGTAGTAATTTTTTCATCTGAAGCATCCTGTATTTTTAAAAAACAAACAAAAACAATAGTTACTTTGCCTAATTCTTGGGACTGAATAACTTTCGGTTAGTTCAGCCGATGCGATCCGACAAAAGGCTTAAATTTCTCCAGATAAAGCCTGTCTTCTTCGGAAATAGTTGTAGGCTCAAAAAACTTCGCAAAGATCGATTGCGGCCGTTCAAATACCGCGGGTTCCCCATACGTAATGCGTGGCTGTTGCTTTTCATCAATAAAAACTTCTTGAATAATTTCCTCTGCCTTGAATGGATGGTGATTGGTAACTGTGGTAACTAATTCGAGCTGCTGATCCTTTCTTACCATCAGGCTCGTTCTGCTGTAACTGTTGGCATTGAATTCTTCCAATAAAAAACTGAACAAATCTTTTTCTAGCGACCGAGTGATGCCCTGCCCGTTATTAAATTTTTGAAACATGCTGACGTTAAATAAATAGTGGTGATGGTTATTGCAAAAGGAAAATACCTTAGGGAGGGTGTCCGTTTTTTCTACAATTTTTTTATAGATGGTGGGCAGCTCGGATCTCAGGTAATCAAAGTCGCAAGACGTTTCCGACCATGCCAGGATCGGCGTAAACACCAACAAAACAATTATCTTCTTCATCATAGCCAAGTTTAATCCAGCTCCCTAATGGGTTGATAGCATAATGATACCAATCAAGACTATGGCTACGATGAACCACCCTATTCTATCTATATGCTTTCTCACCAGACCATCCGCTTTTTGACCAAAGACTTTGACCAAGAAAGCGAGCAGGTAGAAGCGTGCACCTCGCCCAATGAGAGAAGCTATCACAAAGGGGAGAAATGCCATGCTCAGCGCCCCGCCTGCAATGGTAAATACTTTATAGGGTATGGGTGAAAAACCGGCGACAAAAATAGCCCAAAAACCCCATTCCTCAAACCAACGCACCGCATGCAAATAGCTGTCCATATGCCCACTTTCTGCTAAAACAGGCTCGATGTAGCCAAAAGCATAAGCACCAATAGCGTAACCTATGACTCCCCCCAATACCGAACCTATCGTGGTAATACCTGCCAATCGCCAGACTCGATTCGGTTGGGCTAAGCCCATCGGTAATAACATGACGTCGGGTGGAACTGGGAAAAAGGAAGATTCGGCAACGCTTAGTAGAAATAAGTAGTAGGTTGCTTTCGCGTGGGAGGCTAGCCGTAAAACGGCGTCATAGCATGCTAATAATTTATGCATAAAAAACCTTATCCTGCCTTAGCTTGTGATGAGAGCTTAATGGACACCAAAGATATAAGCGCTGCGAGCGCTAGGTAATAACCAACATAAGCAATACCGTACGTGCTGGATAGCCATAAAGCAATAAATGGCGCAAACGATGCACCCACAATGCCCGCCAAATTAAACGATAAGGAAGAGCCGGTATACCGCACATTCGTTGGATAAAGCTCCGATAAGATGGTGCCTAAAGGTCCGTAAGTGAAGCCCATTAATGCCATACCGATCGACAAGGTGATGAGTATGCTGACCGAATCCGAAGAGCCTAAAAGGTAACCTAATAAAATACCGAAGATAATAATAAGCATTGAGGCGGTCATTAGTATCCGCTTGCGACCATAACGATCGGCCAGCACAGCAGAAATCGGTATCAGTAGAGCGAAGAAGGCGACGGACGTAATTTGATTTTCCAAGAATAACTCCCGCGTCATGTGTAAGTCAGTAATGGCCCAACTTGCTATGAATACGGTCATCAAGTAAAAAAGAACAAAGGTCGCAAGGGCAATAAATGTGCCTAAGAAAAGGGGTTTCCCGTGCTCTTTAAATACGGTCATAAAGGGAATAGCCAGCGTATTATTTTTCTTTTTGTTAGCTTCAAACTCCGGGGTTTCTGAAATACTGAGTCTCACGTAAAGACCGATAATAATTAATACCGAGCTAAGTAAGAAAGGGATTCTCCAACCGTAATCAAAAAACTGTTGATCGGTCAGCGTGTTAGACAGGTATAAAAATATGCCACCCGAAAGGACTAAGCCTATCGGCGCACCCAGCTGAGGAAACATACCATACCACGCTTTTTTTTCTGGTGGAGCATTCTCCACCGCCAATAAGACCGCCCCACCCCACTCACCACCCAAGCCAAATCCTTGACCAAATCGGCAGATAATTAAAAGGATGGGGGCGAGTATGCCCACCGTGTGGTAGGTCGGTAATAAACCGATTGCTACAGTAGAAATACCCATGGTTAATAAGGCGGCAACCAACGTGGTCTTCCGTCCAATACGGTCACCAAAATGACCAAAGAATGCCGATCCTAGTGGTCGCGCAAAAAAAGCGATTGAGAAGGTAGCTAAGGATTGAAGCATTTCCGTGTTCGGATTAGATGCATGAAAAAATAATGTGGGGAAAACGAGGACCGCCGCATTAGCATAAATATAAAAATCAAAGAATTCTATCGTGGTTCCGGCCAGACTAGCGAACAACACCTTTGCAGGTGAATTTTTTTTACTCATAGGTAGGTATGCTCCAAAATGACCACAGCTTGCCCGTGATAATGACCCGATTCATCGATTATATTCCATACCGTGGCATTATGGATTTGAAATAACGTGCCGTCAAATGCCGTTCGGATTCCTTGGTAGTTCTCAGAATAGTCATACTGAGTGACCTCAGCTAAGAGTCTTTCACGGTCTTGTTGGGCAAAGTCAGGGGCGGATGCAGAAGAATGCACACCGACCATATCTTCAAGGCGAGTTTTAAATAAGGATAAAGCTGCGGGATTGGCATAATTAAACAAGGACCCCGCATCGTGGCTGGCGATCGGATAGGCACACGCATCAAAGGCTTCAGCAAGGCTCCCTTCGTCCGCTAGCGGTAAGGTTTTTTTTGTCAACGCTTGATAAGAGGCGTTAATAAGTGCTAATTGCCTGTTGGTATTCGCCTCTTTATCTATTTATATTGTCCTTACTTCGACCAAGCAATCATGCGAGGTTTGTGCATTACCCATGTCTCCAAATGCGCTTGAACTGACAGAATTTACCGTACCATTATTGAGTTGCCGCCAATAACCCAAAGTGGCAACAACAACCCCTTGACCGACGTCCGGAGTGATTTTAGCGACTGCGTCAAAACCGCCTCGGTCATTAAATACTCTGACCATCTCACCTTCATGGATCCCGCGGTCCAGTGCATCTACTTGGCTGATGAGCACCGATTGCTCCCCCTGCCCCTTCAGCTTATTGTCTATGTTGGCATAACATGAATTGATAAAACCGTGGCTTTTGGGTGCAAGGATATTTAATGGATACTTTTTAAACAATGCGGGGTTGGCCGATGCCGTTTCTTTGGAAGCAACATAATCAGGCAATTCAGGGATATCCTGACCCGGCTGAAACCCTTCATACATCTGCCTAAACGGTCCTGCCACAAAGTTTTTTGCCCCGACTACCCTAAATTCACATTTTCCGGATGGTGTAGGAAAGTTACCTTCCTTATGCGGTGCACGGTTATCTTTGGTACCCACTGTCAACCGTGCATAGCCGTGTTTTTTCATATAAGCCAAATCAATACCCTGGCATGCGGGCGAATCCCAATCCACATAATGCTGCAGGCATTCTTCGTCATTCCACTGAAAGTTATCTTCTTTAAATCCCAAACGCTTTGCTAGCCTTCTAAATATTTCATTATTAGGAATAGCCTCACCTGGTGACTCTACGCACTTAGTGTTATAAGTCAGGTACAAGTGACCCCAAGATAAAATCATATCCTCCATCTCTGCACCCATGGATGCAGGGAGCAAGATATCGGCATACGCGGCGGTATCAGAGATAAAATGATCGGCTGACACTAAAAATAAATCTTCACGACTTAATCCTTGGATGATCTTGTCCGTTTCCGTAGACTGAGTGACCGGGTTAGTGTTCCAACACATCATCGATTTAATTGGTACCTTCAGCTCTTGCTCACCCGTCAACACCCGGCCTAACTGCAGGTTATTGACCACCTGTGTACCCTCGGGAATAAGGTCAGGACGACAAATAACATCGAATTTATAAGGATGTTCCCAAACAGGGAATTGCAAGATACCCCCACCAACATGGCGCCATGCCCCAGTTAACGCAGGAAGTGAGGCCACTGCTCTAATAGCCTGGCTACCGCCCCAACTTTTCTCTAAGGCGACGCCGATTCTAATAGCGGATGGCTGAGACTGAGCGTACTCTCTAGCAAAGGTACGAATATCTTCCGCAGACAATCCAGTGATCTCTGCTGCCCACTCCGGCGTTCTTTCTTTAGCTTTGTCCGCTAATTCAGTAAAACCTACCGTATAATTATCGACATAGTCCTGATCAACGAGACCTTCCTCGATGATGACATGCATCATCGCCATAGCGAGTGCACCGTCGGTTCCTGGTTTAGGAGCTATATGCCAATCCGCTTCTTTCGCTGTCTTAGAAGCATAAGGATCAATCACTACTACCTTAGCGCCCTTCTTTTGGGCTTCTTTAATAATATGCCAATGATGTAAATTCGTACTCACCGAATTACATGCCCACACAATAATGTATTTAGCATGGATAAAGCTTTCCGGATCAACTCCGGCAGTAGGACCAAGAGTCAGTAGCCAGGCCGTCGCAGAGCCTTCACCACAAAAAGTTCGTTCCGTGACTGTCGCACCCAAACGAGCAAAAAAGGCATCGCCACCATTTAGCCCATGAACCAACCCTTGGTTACCAAGGTAGCTATTCGGCATAATGGCTTGTGGACCATCCTCTTTTATAATCTGTTGCCATTTTTCGACTATGGTATCTAAGGCCTCATCCCACGTAATTCTTTCAAATTGCTTCTCGCCTTTAGGGCCTACCCTTTTCATCGGGTAGAGTAAACGGTCGGGATGATAATGCCTTTTTTCATAATCTTTTAATTTAACGCACAAGCCACCTCGAGTCATTGGATGGTCGGCGTTACCTTTCACCCCCTTCAATTTCCCATCGGCTACCTCATAGACCATCGAGCACGTATCAGGGCAATCATGCGGGCATCCTCCATGAAAAAATTGGCTTTCACTATTTTTTATGTCATCCATACCTATCATCTCCCTTTAGGCTAACTTGTATAATTTGTCGAATCCAGCAGTAATTTATTAACTGTTAATATGCAGACAGGTCTGTTCATAATACAGTATCTAACATAATTTTTATTAATGCAAACCGGGCTAAGTTGACCTCATTAAAAATTAATAGCCAGCTATTAACAAATACATATACTCAACTTTAAATTTGACATAAATAACAAGATGTGTCAATTTGGTGCAATTGCTTTAGAATTTTGCAATTAAACAGCAGTGCTTTTAAACGTTTTATTTGTAAATCAACAGGAGGAAATACAATGAAAAATGCTTTAGGTGTAAGTTTAGGAATTACTGCATTGGTATGGACGTACCTAGCTCTTAATGTTATTCCAGGAGTTTTAGTATGGGCAGGATTTATTGCCTGGGGTGCTTACTTTACCGTAGGAAAAGATGCATTAACGAAAACCATATCCGCTACCATTTTCGGTGCAGTTATGGCAGCAATTGCGGTAGGTATCGTTGCCTTACTCGATGACTACCTTGCAGTAGGTATTGCCGCTCCGATAGCCGTTGGCTTAACCGTTTACGGTCTGACTGCATTTGATAAATTAAACAATGTACCTGCAAACGTATTTGGTTATGCGGCTACCTTTGGTTTTTTATTAATGGGCACAGGCTTTAATGATGCACTCGGTATGGAAGGTGCAAACCTTATTGCACTAGACCTAGCTAACCCAATTATTGTGACTTCACTGTCATTTATATTGGGGTCCGTGTTTGCTCTTATTTCAGAAAAAGTGGCCGGTATGTTGAAGTAGCGTCTCGGTATTCTGAACATAAAAAAACCACCTACGGGTGGTTTTTTTTATTTCGTTTAAGCTTATTGGTTAAAAAAACCAATGTTGACAATACGATCATTCATCATCGTCAGCTCCACAAATTTATAAGTTTTTTTCGGGGCATATTCGACGATGTTGTTGTAGTACCACATCTCCACTTTAGCCTTATCTTTTTTATCCTGTTCTATTCGCATTTTTGCGCCGACCACCGAATTGGCTCCCTTCGGTTTGATAGAAATATTTTTGTTGTCAGGCTCACCAAGATACTTCACTACTCGGGATTTTGGCTTTCCACTAAATACACTAATAAACTCATCTTCGGTAAAAACCCTTTTTGACTCAGCAAAGGCTTGGTTAAATAGCAAGGCCGATAATAACAGTGCTGCAAAAAATTTATAGTTCTTCATTATTTTTTCCCATCATCAAATTAGTTAATAGATAATTTTAAACCATCGTAGCCTGCATAGATACCCTCTGGCAGTTTCTTTTGCAGTTCCTCATACTCCATTTCATGGGTCATATGAATTAAGTAGGTGCTAGCGGCATTAATTTTGGCAGCAGCAGCAATACTTTCATCATAACTAAAATGGGTATGGTGTGGTCTAAACCGTAAGCAATCAAGTAATAGAACCTCTAACCCATCAAGAAGTTGCATCGAATTGTCAGGTATTTTAGAAACATCCGTCAGGTAAGCCATATTTCCAATGCGGTAGCCGTTTATTAGTGACTTCCCATGATAGAGAGGGATAGGAGTAATGGTTTGCCCAAATAGCTCAAAAGGCCTATCGACGCTGTGGGGCTTTAATACAGGAATTTCCCAGAAACCTTTAGGATCGACCATGGCGTAACCAAATTTTTGCGACAATTGATCCATCACATACTCACTACCGTAAAGGGGTATTTGAATTTTATTGATTTGGCAAAAGGCCCTCAAGTCATCAATACCATGACAATGATCAGCATGATGATGCGTAAACAACACTGCATCAACACGGGTCAGCGATTCCCTGAGTGATTGCGTACGAAGATCAGGACCAGTATCAATTAAAATATTTCTTCCATCATTTAAATGAATGATACTTGAGCACCGTGTGCGGTTATTCTTAGGATTTGTGGATAGGCATGTGGAGCAATCACAACCCACGACCGGAGTACCGGCACTTGACCCAGAGCCTAAGATAGTTAACTTAAATGGCATTTGGCAAATAATTGGGAAAAGTTATGGGTGGTGGCTTCTGCTACCTCTTCTACTGAAATATTTTTTATCTCCGCAATTTTTTCTGCCACATACACCACATTGGATGGCTCATTCATTTTCCCCCGATTGGGCACCGGCGCAAGGTACGGGGAATCGGTTTCGATCAAGATATGTTCTAAGGGAATTTTTTTTACAGTATCCCTTAGGTCTTCGGCATTTTTAAACGTGATGATACCCGAGAAGGAAATAAAAAAACCTAAGTCTATGGCTTGTTTTGCCATCGCGTAGGACTCGGTAAAACAATGCATAACACCGGTCGCCTTGTCAGCCTTTTCCTCGATCATGATCCGGATAGTATCCTCGGGCGCTTGTCGTGTATGAATAATAAGCGGCAGTTTGGCGACAACAGCTGCCTGAATATGGGTTCTAAATCGCTCTCTTTGCCACGTTAGATCTCCTTTTAGCCTAAAATAATCCAATCCAGTTTCTCCTATAGCGACAACTTTTTCGTGCCGAGAGAGTTCCACTAAATGTTCCACGGTGGGCTCCGTAATGTTCTCATAGTCGGGATGCACGCCCACGGAAGCAAAAATATGTTTTTTTTGATTAGCTAAGGCAAGAATGTCGGGGAATTTGTCTAAGGTAACACTTACACAAAGTGCATGCGAAACCTTATGATCTTGCATGGAGGACAGCACTGCATCCATACGCTCATGAAGCTCAGGAAAATTAATGTGGCAATGAGAATCGATATACATACGTTAACGAAACATTTTCCTATACTCCATCATCATGACTTCCATATTAATTTCCTTATTCACCGGTTTTGATGCATAAGCTTTTATCTCGTTCAATTTTTTTTGGAAAACCAGCATGTTAGGCAAGCTCGATTTACCCGCTAGCTTTTCCAATGCCGATTTTTCCGCAGGAAAATAGCTAATTTCTTGGGTGAGTTTAAATAATAATAAATCATAGCTCCATTTTTGCATAACTGTCACCAACCATGCTAATCCATAGTCTAGCCAATCATTTTTAATGGCATCAGGATTCAGCGCTTCACCGTCACTAAGGGCTCGGACTATGCTTTTAGCATGATCGTAAGTATCGCGTTCATTGATAGCAGCAACCGGTGAATTACCAAAAAAAGCCAAGGTACTGGCATCCATGTCCAGGTTCAAGGTCTGCAAGTAAGCAAGCCCATCTTCTTGCACAGGTTGATGAAGATGTACCAATCGAGATCGACTTTTAACAGTGGGTATTATCGCATCAAGCTGACTCGTACTTAAAATAATAAGGCAATCATTGGGTGGTTCCTCCACAATTTTTAATAGGGCATTTGAGGACTCTTTATTCATTCGATGCGCCCGGGCAATATAAGCTATTTTTTTTCCATGCGACTGATGCGACGTTAATTCGAAAAAATTTTTTAAGGAACGAATGACTTTGACCGGGATTAATTTGTCGGTCGTTTCATTACCTTCCGCATCCACCGAAAAAAAATCAGGGTGGGAGTGGTTGTTTACCCATAAACAATTATCGCAAGCCCCACAGGCAACATCTGCCAGTCGATTTTGACATAAAAGAGCATGGCATAAATTTTGAGCAAAATCATCACATACCGCATTATCCTGACCGTGGATGATTAAGGCATGAGGAAAGCGTTCGAGGTCATGAAAAAGGGTTTCCCATTGCTCTTGATACCAGGGATATTGCCTCACCCTAAGCGCCCATCTAACATAAGTTTAATCTCATCTTGGATAGCCTCTATAGCATGGGTACCATTCAAGACATGAAATCGTTGAGGAAAGGATTGGGCCAAATCAAGATAGGCGTTACGAATAGTTTGGTGAAAACTCGGCTCTTCTCGTTCAAATTTATCCATAGTGCGAGTGTCTTTTAATCTTTCGATGCTAATCTCCACTGGCACATCAAAGAGAAATGTAAGATCGGGATCAAGATCTTTTTGGACTAGACTTTTCAATACATCAATGGAGCGTGCATCCACCCCTTTACCGCCGGCTTGATAAGCATAAGTAGCATCGGTGAAACGATCGCTGACTACGGTAATACCTTGAGCTAGCTTAGGTTTTATGATGGTTTGAATATGTTCGCAGCGTGCTGCGAACATGAGCATCGTCTCAGTCAATGCATCCATTTGTTCATGCAATAGCAATAGCCGCAACTTCTCACCAAGGTCAGTTCCGCCTGGCTCGCGTGTCATATAAAAAGGTAGCCCTTTAGTGCGGAAATAGTCTTCAATAAAATGAATGTGTGTCGTTTTTCCGGCACCATCCACCCCTTCTAAAGAAATAAATAATGGCTTATTCATTTGCTTCTTTGGTATTGGTTCACAGCCCTATTGTGTTCCTTCAGGGTTTTGGAAAATTGATGCATACGATTACCTTTGGCTACGAAATAATAATAACCGGTAGTGGCTGGATTTAAGGCGGCTTCCAAAGCAACTAGACTTGATAACGCTATCGGTGAGGGGGGAATACCTTTTCTGGTGTAGGTGTTGTGTGAAGTGTCGGCTCGCAGATCTTTTTTGCGTATATTCCCTTTAAAGCTATCTTGCATGCCATAAATTACGGTAGGGTCACTTTGAAGGCGCATATTCGCATTGAGGCGATTAACAAATACTCCGGCAATTTCAGGTGCTTCGTATTCCACTCCCATTTCCTTTTCAATGATGGATGCCACTGTCAAGGCTTCATAAGCTGATTCGTAAGGCAAGTCTGCCGTTCTATTTTCCCATAAAAATGCCATTTTGGATGTCATCACATTGTAAGCATTGGTCATAATTTCTATGTCTGTCGTATTTTTATAGAAATAATACGTATCGGGGTAGAAAAGTCCTTCCACATACGGCTCAGTTGCCCCAATGGACTGAAGTATGGTTTTTTCATCCCCGTCAGTAATCGTTTTTTTAATATTAGCATTATTTTTTATGAGCTTCCTAACCTCTTTAAATGTCGATCCTTCGACTAAGGTGATGGGGAATAGCATCTCCTTTCCATCCACTAAAATCCCGAGAAGTCCTAGCGGAGTAATATTATCTGGAATTTTATAATACCCCTTCTTGAGCTTGGTTTGATTTCCAGTAAAAAAGGCCAATGCTTTAAATCGAAAGGAGTCATTGAGTATCTTCATCTCAACTAATTGACTGGTAATTTGATTTAAACTACTACCTGAATTAATCTCGAGCGTGGCATTTTTTTCCGAAACATGCATAGGAACCAAAGGGTAAGCGAGGGCCCAAATAATGACCAATACCCACAGTATAAAAAACTTTCTTTTAACAATGAGCGGATGATTACTTAAGGTTTTTAAATAGTGTATTAATTGCATAAGCTAGCTTGGTCGAATTCCATTCCTTTTTTTGTATTTGTCTAACAGGGACGGCGCCATTAATTGCGTTGGTAATGACAATCTCATCAGCCTCAAACAATGTGGATGGGGACATGGTTGTTTGAGTACAGGTAAAGCCCATGTCTTTCGCATGCATAAGTAAGATATGTTGTGATACCCCAGAAACTCCCCCGTGTTTTTGTTGCGGAAAATGCAAGGTCTTACCGTATCGCGCGACTACAGTATGACTAGTGCACTCATTCACATCTCCTGCATTATCCAACATGATAGCATCAAACGATGTCGAACTTATTGCTTCCCGGGCAAGGACATTCTCTAAACGGCTCAAATGTTTAATGGGCCCTAACGGCAAATGAGAGGCCACAGTAATAGGGCTGATCTCTAGGCACACTCCGTCTGTATAAATGGATGCCTCTAAGGGTTGGTAGGTGCTTTTTAGCAAAATTCGATTAGGCGAGAGATTCTTGGGTATACGGTAACCTCTCTCAGAGGATCCGCGGGTTATGATCCATTTACCCACACTATTTTCATTGTTAAGAAAAAGTTGTTGGATATCGCTGAGTAATATTTCTTGCGTGGGAAGGGTTATGTTAAGTGCGGCAGCATCGCTACAAAGTTTGTCAAAATGATAGACCCAATGCTGTGGTGTGCCATGCAAGACCTTAAAGGTCCTAAAAACCCCATCACCATAGGCTAGACCCCGATCAAAAGGATTTAAACTGCTGGATGACTCACCATTAATTAGATAATTATCATTCAAAACAATGACAAGAACTTAAACTTTAGTGAATACCAAACTACCATTCGTTCCCCCGAAGCCGAAGTTATTCTTGAGCGCGGCTTCGATGTTCATTTCTCTGGCGGTATTAGCGACGTAATCAAGATCACAGGCAGGGTCTTGGTTAAAAATATTGATCGTCGGAGGTGAGATTTGATGATGGATAGCTAATGCCGTAAACACCGACTCTATACCCCCTGCTCCACCGAGCAAGTGACCCGTCATTGATTTAGTTGAATTGACGGCAATATTGTATGCGCTACTGCCAAAGGTTTCCTTGATGGCGTTAGTTTCATTTAAGTCACCCAGCGGAGTCGAAGTGCCGTGGGCATTAACGTACTGAATTTGGTCGGGATTTAAGGCTGCATTCTTCAAGGCATTCATCATGGAACGCTTAGGTCCGTCAATACTGGGTGCAGTAATATGGTAGGCATCCGCACTCATCCCATAACCGGATAATTCACAATAGATTTTAGCTCCTCTTTGCTTCGCTTGTTCGTATTCTTCAAGGACCATAACCCCAGCTCCCTCACCTATCACAAAGCCTTCACGATCCATATCCCATGGTCTAGATGCTGTAGCTGGATCATCGTTTCTTGACGATAAGGCTTTCGCAGAAGCAAAACCTGCTACCGCAAGCTCCGTTATCGCCGCCTCAGAACCTCCGGCGACCATGATGTCAGCATCGCCATATTCAATCATTCTGGCGGCGTCTCCAATAGAATGGGTTCCGGTTGTACACGCAGTTACTATGGCGACATTCGGGCCTTTCAGGCCATGCATAATGGAAAGATTACCGGAAATCATATTAATGATGGTGCCTGGAATAAAGAATGGTGATACTTTGCGTTGTCCACCGTCATCAAATACATCGCTAGTGGATTCGATTAAGCCTATCCCACCTATCCCTGAACCAATAGACACGCCAATACGCTCTGCGGTTTCGTCATTCACAATAAAACCGGAATCCTTGATAGCTTCATCACCAGCCGCTAAACCGTACTGAATAAACGTATCCATACGCCGTGCTTCTTTGGCATTGAGAAAATGGAGGGGGTCGAAATTTTTTACTTGACCTGCTATTTTAGATGAGAAATTCGTGGTGTCAAATTTGGTAATGGCAGTAATGCCGGAGACCCCTGCAACGATATTTTTCCAGGTTTCTTCCACTCCTATTCCGACAGGGGTAACAAGGCCTAGGCCTGTTACAACAACTCTTCTTTTGTTCATATTAAAACCTGGCTAAAATGATTCAACCAGGCCATATAAATTAAGGAAGGTTTTTGTTGATGTAGTCTATCGCTTGCTGAACGGTAGTAATTTTTTCAGCATCTTCATCAGGAATTTCAGTGTCAAACTCTTCTTCTAAAGCCATGACTAACTCGACGGTATCAAGTGAATCGGCTCCTAAATCGTCAATGAATGACGACTCATTTTTCACTGCAGCAGCATCAGCGCCTAGTTGCTCTGAGACGATTTTTTTTACTCTTTGTTCGATGTCTGACATCTGTGTACCCCTTTATTAAAAAACTTAAAAATTAGGAAGGTGGTATTTTATCAAATGAACATGCAATTTAGCTAATTATTTTTACAAAAAGTTTACTTATTTTTGCGATTCATCTTAAAAAAACCATCAAACCATCAACATACCCCCGTTCACATGCAAAGTTTCTCCCGTAATATAGGAGGCATGATCCGAGGCTAAAAAAGTCACCGCATGCGCAATGTCTGACGCTTGTCCCAGTCTAGACAGGGGAATGTGGGTCAATAAGGCTGACCGTTGTTCCTCACTTAAGGCTTTGGTCATATCCGTATCAATAAATCCCGGAGCTACACTATTCACCGTAATGCCGCGACTGCCAATTTCTTGGGCTAACGACTTGGTAAATCCATCAATCCCTGCTTTGGTTGCCGCATAATTAGTTTGTCCCGCATTGCCCATATGGCCAACTACGGAGGTAATATTAATAATCCTTCCATACCTTTCCTTCATCATCGACTTAATGACGTGCTGACTGAGCTTGTAAACGGAAGTTAGGTTGGTACTAATCACTGTGTCCCAATCTTCATCCTTCATGCGCATAAGTAAGGTATCTTTGGTGATGCCGGCATTATTAATCAGGATATTAATCGCACCTGAGTCTTGATTTATTTTAGCTATTGTCGCTTGGATGGATGCATTATCATTGACATTGAGCACTAAGCCTTGGCCATCAATCTTATGTTCTTCAAACATTTTTGTTATGCTTAACGCTCCCTGTTCTGAAGTCGCTGTGCCATATATCCGAGCCCCCTGATTACCCAGCTCTTCTGCAATTGCTGCGCCTATGCCTCTACTTGCACCGGTTACCAGAGCAATTTTTTTTGTTAACAGTTGTGTCATAATTTTTTATCCATTTAATGATTCAATTGTTGCATTGAGGGTATCGAGATTATCGGTTGCCAAATTCAACCCTTCCTTGTTCATGCGTTTGTTTAGCCCTGTTAACACCTTCCCAGGACCACATTCAATGAGTGTAGTTGTTCCTTGTTCGAGGATCGAAGCAATGCTTTGCGTCCATTGGACAGGGTTACAAAGCTGCTTCACCAATGCTTTCTTAATAGCATCTGCCTGCCGATAGCTCTTTCCGTCTACGTTATGAATAATAGAGATTTGGGGTTCATTAAACGCAATGGGGGCAAGGAAATCAGCAAAGAGTTTAGATGCTGGAATCATTAAGCTGCAGTGAGAAGGAACGCTGACGGGAAGCAACAAGGCTCTTTTAGCGCCTGCTTCCTTAAATCTTACTAGCGACTGCTCAATAAGGCGTTTATGTCCTGCTATCACAACCTGTCCTGGTGAGTTGAAATTGACTGGTTCCATTACTTCATCCGACTGGACGGATTGACACACACGGACAACCACCTCGTCTTCAAGTCCTAATATCGCTGCCATAGCACCCACCTGATCCGGAACGGCACTTTGCATTAGCTTCGCCCTCTGTGTGACGATGGCTAGTCCCTCTTCAAAGCTAATGACGCCTGCAGCGACTAACGCCGTAAATTCTCCAAGGCTATGACCAGCCAAGGCTATCGGTTGATCGATTCCAGAAGCTGCCAATACGCGCCAAAGCGCTATGCCGCTGACTAGCATGATGGGCTGGGTATTTTCTGTCTGATTGATGTCGCTATTATCTTCAGTTACCATGCGCCAAAAATCTTTACTTAGGAAGCTCGAGGCCTCGTCGAACGTAGTTTTAACGATAGGATGATCTGAGAATGTATCCATCATTCCAACTGATTGCGAGCCTTGTCCTGGAAATAAAATTGTATATTGAGTCATGAGTTTAATATTTTACTAAGGCGGAACCCCAAGTAAAGCCTCCACCAAACGCTTCCATTAAAATAATTTGATTTTTGATGATCTTTCCTGACCTCACTCCCTCATCAAGGGCTAAGGGTATGGAGGCGGCGGAAGTATTACCATGACGATCAATGGTGACTATGACTTTATCCATGCTCATATCTAATTTTTTTGCCGTCGCTTCAAGAATGCGAATATTCGCTTGATGCGGTACCAACCAATCAATTTCCGATTTGGTTATCCCACTATTTTCCAGTGTTTCATCGACAATCCTATCCAGTGTGTTGACCGCAATCTTAAAGACCTGGTTACCTTTCATCTCGATGGTATCTGCAATATGGGATGCCTTGTCATGGCGGGGGACATGCAGGAGTTCTTCGTAATTTCCGGATGCATGGATATGAGTGGATATGATGCCTACTTCATTGGAGGCACTTAATATGACTGCCCCTGCTCCGTCTCCCCATAAAATGGCATTACTTCTATCGTCATAATCGGTGATGGAAGACATGCGGTCCGCCCCAATAACCAAAACATTTTTTGCGCTATTAGTTTTGATGAATTTTTCGGCTATGGTTAAGGCATACACAAACCCAGTACATACTGCCTGTACATCAAATGCTGGGCATTCCTTGATACCTAAACGTGCTTGAACCGTACACGCGGTACTTGGAAAAATTTTATCAGGTGTCGTGGTGGCAAGAATAATCAGGTCGATATCGCTAGGACTGATGTTGGCGGAAGCAATAGCTCGTAACGCCGCCTCATATGCTAGGTCGCTAGTTTTTTCATCTGGGCCCGCGATATGCCTTTCTTTAATTCCCGTTCTAGAAACAATCCATTCATCCGTGGTGTCCAGACGGCTTTCTAAGTCTTTATTGGTTAATATGGTTTTTGGTAAATAACTGCCCGTACCAATGATTTTCGCATGATTCATTTATTTAACCGAAAACTCGACCTCGAGTTGTTTTTTGATATTCTCGATAATTTTACTGTCTATCTCTTCCACAGCGGTGGCAATAGCATACCGAAATCCATAAGCATCGGTTCCACCATGACTCTTAATGACGATACCGTTGAGGCCAAGAAAGGATGCGCCATTATATCTTCGTGGGTCAAGGCGCCGTTTGAATGCTTTGAGGACAGGAATAGCTATTATTCCCATCAACTTGGTTAGCCAGTTACGCTTAAACTCTTCGGATAAAAATCGACCCATCATCTGCGCTAAACCTTCCGTGGTTTTCAATGCAATATTACCAACAAATCCATCGCATACCACCACATCCGTAGTACCTTTGAATATATCGTTACCTTCAACATTACCATAAAAATTCAAATGGCTGTTCTTGATGAGATGGGCTGCCTGCTTTACCACTTCATTGCCTTTGATTTCTTCGCTACCAATATTTAATAGGCCAATCGTCGGTTTTTTCTTTTTTGTGTGCGCCTTAGTTAACATAGAGCCCATGATGGCGAATTGGAGGAGTTGTTCTGGCGTGCAGTCTGCATTGGCTCCTAGATCAAGCATACAAGTGGTTCCTTTTTGGTTCGGAAGGTTGGATGCAATAGCCGGCCTATCAATGCCCTTTAAGGTTTTAAGCACAAATCGGGCTGTTGCCATCAATGCACCGGTGTTGCCTGCGCTTACACAAGCATGAGCCTCACCATCCTTCACCAAGTTAATAGCAATGCGCATCGAGGAGTCTTTTTTATTTTTTAAAGCACTTTGGGGGGACTCATCCATCAACACAACCTGAGTGGTAGATTTGATCGCAATGCGTGGGTGATTTTCAGCGTTGTGCGATTTTAGCAGGGCTTCTATGACAACTTGATTGCCCACTAAAATAATATGAAGCTTGGGGTACCGTTTTAATGCATCTAGCGAGGCGGGAATAGTGACATTGGGTCCAACATCACCACCCATTGCATCAATCGCTATTGATTGTGAAGTCATATAGCTTGATTAATCAATTAATCCGTCTTAACTTCAATAACCTTTTTACCACGATAAAAACCAGACGGGCTCACATGGTGTCTTAAATGAACTTCACCGGTAGTGGGTTCTACAGCCAAAGGTTGACCAGATAAATTATCATGCGATCGACGCATATTTCTTCTTGATGCGGACTTCTTACTTTTTTGAACAGCCATGCTTACTCCTTAAGCCTATATATTTATTAGGATACTACGTTGAAAAATTAATGCCGGATTTTATCACAAAATCCCTTTTTTTTGCTAATAAAGATTAATAACCTTTTGCGCTATAGTATTTGCTAAATTTAGCATCATGGTATAATTGAAAACTGACTTATTGCTAATACTGCATTGACAATTAGCACTCATCATACAACAAACGAAGGAAACCTGTTTTTGATCCAAAAAATATTAATAGCAAATCGAGGGGAAATTGCGGTCCGAATAATTAGGGCATGCAAGGAAATGGGTATCACGAGTGTTGCTATTTTCTCGGAAGCCGATCGTCATGCATTGCATGTGAAAAAAGCTGATGAGTCCTATCGCATCGGTAGTGATCCTTTATCAGGCTATTTAAATGCGCACCGCATTGTCAATACTGCAGTCACCGCACGATGCGATGCAATCCACCCCGGCTATGGTTTTCTTTCTGAAAATCCCGAGTTGGCTGCGATTTGTAAACGAAGAGGCATCAAATTTATTGGTCCTGACGATAGCGTAATCTCTCGTATGGGAGATAAAGTCGAGGCAAGAAAAGCTATGATTGACGCGGGAGTCCCGGTTATTCCTGGCAGTGAAGGTAATATAAAAGATCTCGATGAGGCAGTGGTGATTGCCAAATCCATTGGTTACCCTGTAATGCTCAAAGCCACTAATGGTGGGGGTGGTCGTGGTATCAGGCGTTGCGATAATGAAAAAGAATTATTGTCAAATTATGATCGAGTGATCTCTGAGGCTACCAAAGCATTTGGAAGCCCTGAGCTTTTTATTGAGAAATGCGTTGTAACACCGAAGCATATTGAGGTGCAAATTTTAGCCGATCAAAAAGGTCATGCTATTCATCTGTATGAGCGAGACTGCTCTATTCAAAGAAGAAATCAAAAATTGATTGAAATAGCCCCCTCCCCCCAGTTGTCTGAAGACCAAAGAAATTATATTGGTGATTTGGCAGTCAAGGCGACGAAAGCGGTCAATTATGAAAATGCCGGTACGGTGGAGTTTTTATTAGATAGTGAAGATAAATTTTATTTCATGGAAATGAATACTAGACTGCAAGTAGAACATACCATTACTGAAACTATTACTGGAATAGATATTGTTCAGGAGCAGATACGCATTGCCAGTGGGATGGAGTTAAGGTATTCGCAAGACGAAGTGAGCTACCGTGGTTTTGCTATCGAATTTCGGATTAATGCTGAGGACCCTAAACAAGACTTTCTTCCGTCATTTGGGAAAATTACCCGATATTTTGCTGCAGGTGGTCCTGGGGTAAGAACAGATGCATCCATTTATACTGGGTATATTATTCCGCCCTATTATGACTCTATGTGTGCAAAATTAACGGTATGGGCTCTTAACTGGGACGATGCCATAAAAAGAGGAAGTCGTGCATTAGGAGATATCGGGGTATTTGGGGTCAAAACCACCATTCCGTACTATAAAGAAATCTTAAAAAATGAACTGTTTATAAATGCTAATTTTAATACGAGCTTTGTTGAAAGCCATCCAGAGCTGATCGATTACGAAGATGAAATGTCGCCTGATATTATTGCAGCTGCTATTGCTGCGGCAATTGCGGCACACGAAGGGATATAAAAAACTATGAAAAAAATAAATATTACTGAATTAGTTCTAAGAGACGGTCATCAATGCCATATAGCAACCCGCTTGCGTACTGAAGACATGCTCCCTATTTGCCCCCAGCTAGATAATCAAAATTTTTGGTCAATCGAAGCATGGGGCGGGGCAACTTTTGACGCCTGTGTTCGATACCTCAAGGAAGATCCTTGGGAACGGTTAATTAAGCTACGTAAAGCCTTACCAAATAGCCAAATTCAAATGCTACTTCGCGGTCAAAATTTATTAGGTTATAGGCATTATTCGGATGATGTTGTGGATTTGTTTGTAAAAAAAGCAGCGGATAACGGGGTTGATGTATTTAGGGTATTTGATGCCATGAACGATATTCGAAATATCGAACTATCAATCAAGTCGGTTAAAAAATATAAAAAACATGCACAAGGCACGATTAGTTATACCACCTCGCCCGTTCATAATATTGAGTATTTTGTGAAGCTAGCTAAACAAATAGAGGAATTAGGTAGTGATACCTTAGCGATTAAGGATATGGCCGGACTGTTAACTCCTAAGGTCACCAAAGACTTAGTTGAGGCTTTAGTGAAGAATGTTGCCATACCTATTCACATTCATAGTCACGCAACGTCAGGGCTCGGCTCATTAAACCTTATGGCTGCTGTAGAGGCTGGAGCCACCATGATTGATACCTGTAATTCAAGCTTTTCTGAAGGGGCAAGCCACCCGACAACCGAATCTATTGTTGCTGCCCTGGAAGGCTGGGGCTACAAAACGGATATAGATCTTGCTGGTTTAGAGGAAATTAGCCAGTACCTAAAAGAAGTACGAAAAAAATACTGGCAATTTGAATCAGAATTTACTGGCTTAGATCCTCGGGTATTGGTCAATCAAGTACCGGGAGGAATGATTTCCAATCTTTCTAGTCAATTAAAAGATCAGAGCGCCCTTCATCGAATGGATGAAGTGTTAAAAGAAATACCGAATGTTCGTAAGGATTTAGGTTACCCTCCTTTAGTTACTCCCACGTCGCAAATTGTTGGGACGCAAGCGGCATTAAACGTTATTACCGGCGAAAGATATAAATCAATTACCTCGGAAGTGAAAAATTACTTTCTTGGTCAATACGGCAAGGCACCGGGCGAGACGAACAAAGAGATTAAAACCAAAGCCATTGGTGACCAACAGCCGATTACGTGCAGACCTGCCGATAAACTAAAACCGGAGGTTGCTAACTTACGCGTCAAAGCGGAATCGTTTGCCAAGACCGATGAGGACATCCTAACGTATGCGATGTTTCCTGACATTGGTACTATCTTTCTTCAGGAAAGGAACGCGGGGACCCTTCAACCCGAAGAGTTGCTGGACAAAGCGAATATGTTAAAACAAGGTGACCATTACGCTCCATCCGAATTTAATATTACTCTTCACGGCGAAACCTACCATATTAAATTAACCGGGTCAGGGCATGCTGGTGAAGCTGAGAGACCTTTCTATGTGTCGGTTGATGGTATATCTGAGGAAGTCTTGGTTGAAACTTTAGATGAAGTGCTAATCAATCCCAATACCCAATCATCAAATGGCGAAAAAGCTAAAGGATCAGAAAAGACGACCTCTGCTAGGCCAAAACCTAACCACGAAGGCTGTGTAACTACGGCTATGCCGGGAACTATTGTGGATATCAAAGTCAATATTGGTGACAAAGTATCGGCTGGAGATGGCTTGGTCGTTATTGAAGCGATGAAGATGGAAAACGAAATACAAGCCCCCAAAAATGGAACAATTATGGCCATTCATATCGCTAAGGGCGATAGCGTTTCTCCTAATGAGACGCTCCTAGAAATACAGCAATCCTAAAAGATGAAAAATATAATCCTTGCGTCTTCCTCCATTTATCGCAAGGAGCTGCTTGAGCGGCTGATCCCGTCTTTTACTATTGTATCGCCCTCAGTAGATGAATCGACAACCGAAGGGGAAAGCGCGAAAGATAGCGCCCAAAGAATAGCGGGGCTAAAAGCACGAAAAGTCTCCCGGGATCATAAAGAAAGCTATGTCATCGGATCAGATCAGACTGCAGAATTTAAAGGACAACAAATTAGAAAGCCGACTAACTATGAAGAAGCCTCCAGTCAGCTCATCAAACTTAGCGGGCAGACGGTGTTATTTCATAGTGCAGTATGCGTTATAAATGAAGCAAATCATCATCAGCTACAAGCTATTGAGACAATAGAGGTAAAGTACAGGAAGTATGAAGCTTCTGAGGCAGAAACCTACTTAAGGCATGAAGAGGTGATCGGGTGCTTGGGGTGCATCAAGTCGGAAGGTCTCGGTATCAGCATGCTGGAGTATGTCAAAAGTTCAGATCCCACTGCTATCATTGGTATGCCTCTTATTGGGCTATCCAACATTCTTAAAAAATTAGACATTGATTTTCATGGTCACTGATAACAAGGCTTTTGGGACGCTTTATTTGATTCCCTCTTCACTTGATCAGGACGCGAACGATCAGTTTTTAATTGAATATCAAAAAAAACAATTGTCGACGTTATCGTATTTTATCGTAGAAAATGAAAAGCCTGCACGTAGGATGTTGAAAAAACTCGGGTTAGAAAAAAGCCTGCAGGAGCTTACACTTGTCACCAATACCCAAAAGACGGATGAGCTTGCAATCAAAAAAATGTTTGAGCCTCTCTTTAATGGGGAAAGTATAGGTCTTTTATCTGACTCAGGAACCCCATGTATTGCTGACCCAGGAAATAAGATAGTGGCTTATGCGCACCAACAGCATATTCATGTCAAACCTTTGGTTGGTCCGTCATCAATTATTTTGTCTTTGATGAGCTCCGGTTTTAATGGTCAAAGTTTTAGATTTAGGGGTTATTTACCCAAAGATAAGACAGAGCGGAATGAGTGTTTTGTCAGCATGCAAAAGACGATAAAAAGTACCAGGGAAACTCAAATATTCATTGAAACGCCCTACCGAAACAATGATCTTTTAACCCATCTCGTCCAGACACTTGATACGGACATTATGCTTAACCTTTCTATCGATTTAACTACATCATCCGAGCAAATTATTTCTCAATCCATAGGTGATTGGAGAAAAAAAGGACTACCAGATATCAATAAAAAACTTTGCATATTTTTATTAAATTAATAGTTCGCTCACCGGCCTAAACGTCTTTCTGTGAACGGGTGATACCCCAAACTGCCGAATTAAACGAATATGCTCTTTGGTTGGGTAGCCTTTATGTTGTTTAAAGTTGTATTCAGGAAATTGATGATCTAGCTCCAACATATACTTGTCTCTTTCAACCTTAGCAATTATGGAGGCTGCGGATATCTCTTGATGCTTAGCGTCACCCTTAACAACTGCTTTTATTTCCATAGACTGTATGTCTGGGCAGTGCTGGCCATCAATCAGTATACGGTCTGGTATGTTAGATAATTGATAAATCGCCCGCTTCATTGCCAATAAACTTGCCTGAAGAATATTGATCTGATCGATCTCCTGAGGAGTGGCTGTGGCGAATGAAACCTCCAAAGCACACTTCATAATATCTAAATAAACGGATGAAAGCTGTTTGGGTGATAGCTTTTTGGAGTCTTTTAGTCCAAGGATGGGTCGACTGGGGTCAAGAATGACTGCTGCGGCAAATACCGACCCAGCTAGAGGGCCTCTCCCTGCTTCATCAACGCCACATACCATAATCATTTTAGGTGCTTACTTAATTGCTCAATAATTAATTGTGATGTATTTTTTTTAAGGGATAGGTGTAGCTTTCGATACTCTCCTCTTAGGCTATTTAAATATTTTTTATTATTCAGCATCCCCAAAACATTTTCGGCAATATTTTTCGGAGAAGCGGTGTCTTGAAGAAGTTCAGGCACCAATAATTTTCCTAACAGTATGTTGGGTAAGCCCACGAAGGGTATCAAATGCATACGCTTTAAAATCATCCATGAGAGCCAAGAGGTTTTGTATACAATGACCATTGGTTTCTTAAACAAAGCGGCCTCTAACGAGGCAGTTCCGGACGCTAGAATGCATAGGTCAGCAGCATTAATAACTTCATGGGAATGACCAATTATTAGCCTCGCGTTAAGCCCTTGATATGCGGTTAACTGATGACGTGCATACATGTAATTAGTCTGATTATTAATGGGTAAAATGAACTGGCAGCCCGGTAATTTTTTTTGAATTATGAGGGCTGTTTCCAACATTAAATTTAAGTGCCATTTTACTTCCCCCATACGGCTTCCTGGGAGTAAAGCAATAATTTTTGACGACATATCAAGATTAAGTAACTTTTTTGATAGCTTAGGATCAAGTTTTAGCGGTATTTTTGAGGCTAATGGGTGACCCACGTAGGTTATAGGTAGTCTAATTTTTTTAAATAGGGGAAGCTCGTGTGGGAAGATGGAAAAAAGATGATGCATGTCTTTTTTCATTTGATAGATTCTATTTTTCCGCCAAGCCCAAACGGACGGTGCTATGTAATGAAAAACCCTTACCTTGCTTGCTTTTAGTGCCCGCTCTATTACAAAATTAAAATCGGGTGCATCAATGCCAATATAAATATCCGGCTTCTCTTTTAACAAGTGAGTGATAAGATTTTTTTGTAGCCTACGGAGTTTAATAAAATTACGTAAGACCTCAAAATAACCCCGAACACTTAAATGGGCATAGTCAAAAAAACTATTGAGTCCGGCTTTGCTCATCAGGGGTCCGCCAACCCCTACGTACTGAATATTTTTATACCGCTTGTTAAGATCCGCCATTAAGTGGCTTGCTATTAGGTCTCCTGATGGCTCTCCTGCAAGAATTGCAACTTTAGGCATAGCTACCTTACTAAGCCTCTCTGTGATTTACTAATAAAGTCTATGTAAAGATGGGTCTCAGTTACATCTTCCGCTAAGACTTTCAGCTGATTAACCGCATCATCGATAGAATTTCCTTCTCTATAGATAATTTTATACCCTTTTTTAATGCCATTGATAGCCTCCTTACTAAATCCTCTTCTTCTTAATCCTTCAATATTTATCCCATTGGGCCTGGTATGAGAATCAGCACTAGCGGCAATAATATAAGGGGGAATATCTTTATACACTACGGTTCCAACGGCAGTTATAACATGGGCCCCAATTTTGCAAAATTGATGAACCCCAGTAAACCCTCCAAGGATAGCAAAATCATCAATCTCGACATGCCCCGCAATATTTGAGGCATTAGCTAGTATACAATCATTGTTGATAATACAATCGTGGGCAATATGGACATAAGCCATGATCCAATTATTATGGCCAATAAAAGTTACACCCTTGTCCTGTATTGTCCCTCTATTAATAGTACAGAACTCACGAATCGTATTATTATTTCCGATGATAAGCTTAGTGTCCTCATCATTATATTTCTTGTCCTGAGGCGCCTCTCCAATAGAAGAACTATGAAAAATTTTATTGTTTAATCCAATAGAGGTATTACCGGTAATAGTGACATTGTTACCGATCACCGTATCTTGGCCTATTGAAACATTACTACCAATAACAGAATAAGGACCAATACTGACATTGCTAGCAATATTGGCTTTTTCATGAATAATAGCCGTAGGATGGATATTTTTTTGTAGGCTCATTAAAAAACTACTTTTTTATATCCTTGAGAATACACATCATATTGGCTTCCGCAACGATGTCACCCTCAACCGTTGCAACACCTTTGTATTTCCAAATCCCTTTTAAAATTCGTTCGATTTTCACATGCAAAACAATCTGATCCCCAGGACCGACAGGTTTTTTAAATCTAGCACTATCAATACCAGCAAAGTAATAAACGGATTCCTCATTAGGCTTGGTATTCATGGTTTTAAATGACAGCAAAGCGGCTGCTTGAGCCATCGCTTCAACTATTAATACTCCTGGCATAACTGGATGGTAAGGAAAGTGTCCCGGGAAAAAAGGCTCATTTATTGTCACATTTTTAATTGCCGTGATCTCTTTTCCCAGCTCAAGATGAGTTACTTTGTCTACCAATATAAATGGGTAACGATGAGGTAAGTGATCAAGTATTTCGTGGATGTCCATGGTGATTTCAGTCATGCTTTTTCCCAAATTGTTTTAATTTTGATGCAAATCGCAACCAGTCACTGTGCTCTAAAAAAGGAATAATCGATGTAAATTTTTCACCCGATTTTTTAATTGATTTAGTGATCATTGTACCTGGTGAAACAGTAGTTTTATCGGCAATGTGAAGGTGGCCTAGAATCATTGCTGCCCCACCAACCTTACATCCACTGCCAAGAACGGCGCTACCTGCAATGCCAACACAACCAGCAATAACTGTATTCTCGCCAATATGACAGTTGTGCCCTATCTGTACTTGATTATCAATTTTTGTACCAGATTCGATAATTGTATTATTAATTGCTCCTCTGTCAATAACGGTATTGGAGCCAATATCTACATTATCGCCAATTACAACCGCCCCGGTTTGAATTATTTTTGTCCATTCACCTTCTTTGCTTTCGGCGTAACCGAATCCGTCGGTACCAATAGATGCTGAAGAGAATATCTCACAATTCCCTCCTATCACTACATCATTACCAATAGTAACATTAGGATGCACGCGAGTGTTTTCGCCTATGCGAACATTCGATCCAATACTCACATGGCTCATGACAATAGCACCCTCTCCAATAACAGACATTTTACCAATACAATTAAATGGTCCTATAAATGACGTTTTTCCAATCACCACGTCTTGCTCAATAATGGCAGTAGGGTCAATAGATGGCTTAAGTGGTGTGCGTGGATTAAACAATTGCGTCAATTTTGCGTAGGCAAGATAAGGGTTTTCGTGAATGATACCTCTACCATCGCATAGGTGTGAATCTTCTTTGCGTACTATCAAAAATCTGGCTTTAGATGCCTGAAGGTCGTCTTTGAAGGAGGATTTTGTAAGAAAGGAAATAGATTCACTGTCCGCATTTTTAAGTGAGGCGATCTTTTTAATTATTACATTTGTTTCTGATGGAAATTCAGAGCCAATATGGCTACATATCTCCTCAATTGAATGTGAGCTCATTACCTTTTAACTTAAAATTATTTACCCAACGATTTGATAACCATGTCTGTAATGTCTATAGCCGGGCTCGCATAGGCAACGCCTTGATAAACAATCAGGTCATATTTTTTTTCCTTAGCTAACTTTTCAATAGTTTGATTTACTTTGCTTTGAAGGCCATTGATTTCTTCACGTCGTCTAAGGTCAATATCCTCCCTTAACTCTCTCTCAGTTCGCTGGGCATCTATTTTATCTTGCTGTAACTTACGTGTAATTTTTTCTTTATCGGTATCAGAAAGGGTTAGGCTGTTCTTAGAAAAGTCTTTCTCTTCTTTTTGTATACCCTGGATAATTTTTTTTAAACTTTCCGTTCTAGCCTTAAACTCTTTTTCTAATTTTTTATTACTAGTCTCGGTTTGTGGGGCTTCCTTCAGGATTTTATCGACCTGAACAAACCCAATTTTAACTTCTGAGAATGCAGGATTAATAAATCCACTAATAATAGCGGCAAGGATTAATAATAGATTTTTCATAAATAGCTCCTTTAATTAAAAGTTTGTGCCCATTCCAAATTGGAAGGTCTCGGTGTCATCTAAATTGTCATCATTCAACGGCATTGCTAGTGAAACATTTAATGGTCCGAAAGGGGAAAGCCATAGTGCTCCTATGCCAGCTGAATACCTCATTTCCGAGGCGGTTAATGAGTCTTCAAAAACTCCACCGCCATCAACAAAAGCGCTCATCCGGAAACTTTCCGTTTTTTTCATAAAGGGTACAGGGAAATAAGTTTCCGCGCTAATTGCCACCATTTTTTGACCCCCGTAAGTAATATATTGCCCGTTGGTATCTAATACCTTTTCACCAACCGATGACTGCATGTAGCCTCGAAGCGTTGATTGACCCCCCACCGTAAAATTTTTAAAGAAAGGGTAGACTTCGTCTCCATAGCTCTCTGCGTAACCAATAGTGCCCTTAATGCGGCTAGTAATATTTTTAGATACAGGGAAAAACTGCTCCCCTGTTGCTGTTATCTTGTAGTACTGCATATCAAATACTGGTAGAGTCACGTCACCGTTAAGACTGACTCTATAACCTTTAGTTGGAAAAATCATATTATCTCTAGAGTCTGTCTGCCAACCCGTCCAAAGGGATAGCGAGTCCGTGTCACAATTTAAACTTCCCGCTGAAGCTACGCTTGCACAATAGTTTTTATAACCTATCGGGGCATCTTCTCCTAACTTCAACTCAGTCAAATCGATCGTAGCACCGAAGGTTAACGTATCATATTCGGACAAAGGGATACCGAAATTCATACCAAAACCCATTGATGAGGTGTCATAAGTTCCTGTTCCGAGATCCTTGGTATTAACCTCCCTTTGGTAAATACTGAAACCGCGTGAGACTCCATCTTCTGTCCAATAGGGATCAGTAAAGCTTAAGCTATAGGTTTTATTGATATCACCAGTACTAATTGCAGTTGCAATTCGGTTTCCTGTACCAAGAAAGTTATCTTGCGATACGCTTAGTGTACCGACAACGCCCTCACTGGAGCTCAGTCCAGCCCCTATCGAAACCCTACCGGTACTTCTCTCCGCTACCTTGATATTTAAATCTACCTGGTCGGATACTCCTGGAACCGTAGGAGTTTCTATATCGATCGCATCAAAAAACTGAGTTCTAGTGAGTCGGGTCTTTGATCGATCTACTTTGTCCTGTGCAAACCAGGACGACTCGAGTTGCCTTAACTCCCTCCGAATAACCTCATCTTTAGTCTTTTCATTTCCAAGGACATTTATACGCCTTACGTAGATTTTTTTTCCTTTATCTATATAAAAAGTAAAGTTTACCGTTTTTTTATCCTCATCAAATGTTGGAACAGAACTCACATTGGCAAATGCGAAGCCAAAATTACCCAGACTTTTTGCAACGTTAGAGGTGCTCTCGTTGACTTTACTTCTGTTAAACACGTCACCTTCAGTCATAGCGAGTTCTTTTTCTAGCTCAGCAAAGGATATATTTTTCGGTATATCACCTTTCAACTTTAATTTACCCACGCTAAATTTATCACCTTCTTCAATAGTGAGGGCTATATAAATCTTCTTTTTATCTTTTGAAATACTAACTACAGATGAGTTAATTTTAAAGTTTATAAATCCACGATCCATGTAAAAAGAACGTAATTTCTCAAGGTCACCCATTAGTGTTTGCTTCGAATATCTATCATCTTTTTCCCACCATGACATAACATTAGTGGTTTTCAAGGAGAATTCATCTAATAGCTCATTCTGGGCAAACGACCTGTTACCAACGATAGCTATACCTTTAATCCTAGAAAGCCTGCCTTCTTCTACATAAAAGTTGACGTCTACCCTATTCCTCTCCAAGAGAACTACTTCTGCCCTAACGTTTGCCGTGTATTTACCCTGAGAAAGGTAATTGTTGGTAATTTCCCTTTCAGCTCGCGCAATGTCACCGTTATTAAATATTAGGCCACTGGCTACATTCATAAGAGAAAGTCCTTCTTTTAGGGCTTCAGGTTGAAAACTTTCAATACCATGAAAAATGATGTCATTGATAACCGGTCTTTCCCTAACAGAAATAATAATCACCCGACCTTCTCTCTCAATAGCAACATCCTTAAATTGACCGGTTTTATATATCAAGCTTATAGACTTAGAGAAGTCGATATCATCGATACGATCATCTATTTCAAAGGGAATATTGTTAAAGATAAGTCCGGGGTCGATTCTCTGAAGCCCTTCGACCTTAATATCTGAAATCCGCAAATCTTCTTCTGCCATCACTGCAAAACTGAGAACAACAAAAATTAAATTGAGTATTTTTTTCATGCGCAATTATGAAGATTATAAAACAATATTATATACTGTAAATTGAATAATAAGAAAGTAATTTACCATCCAAGTTATTGGTAAATAAGCAAATTTTTATGTATTTTTTGTTTTATTAAAAGCAAAAAGCTATAAAAATTTTAACAGAAATTTAGATCTTTTCTTTTTAAGAAAAACTGTGCTCTTTTTGATACCTGAACCCTATTTTTCTGTAACTTTATTCTACAGCTTCAACTTTTTACTCGCTGTGCAATGATCTTATGGCTTCGTATGCGAATATTTTTATCAAGATCAATAATCGCATCTAACTCATCGTTCGTTTGCGGGATAACGCCCTCCATAACTTCGGCAATTACCTCATGAATTTGCATAAAACCAATGGCACATTCAAGAAAGGCTTCAACCGCTATCTCATTGGCAGCATTCAAAGCGACACACGAAGCCTGACCTGCTTCTAAGGCTTGATAGGCTAAATTAAGGCAAGGAAATAAAGCATGGTTTGGATTTGAAAAAGACAGTGATTCATGTTTAGTTAAATTAATGCCTTGAACACCCGAAGGTATTCTCTCAGGATAGCCTAAAGCAAAAGATATTGGCACTCGCATATCGGGGCAACCTAACTGAGTTAATAAGCTTCCATCAACAAACTCTACAAAAGAATGAACAATGCTTTGTGGATGAATAACCACCTCTATCTTTTCGGCTGGCAGTTGAAATAAGAAAGATGCCTCTATAACCTCCAACCCTTTATTCATCATGGTCGCTGAATCGATTGAAATTTTTCTGCCCATACTCCATTTTGGATGTTTAAGGGCCTGCTCAACAGTAACCTCTTTAATCATTTCAGCACTGAAGCTTCTAAAGGGTCCGCCAGAAGCAGTTAAAATAATTTTTTGAATGGCTTTATTATCTCGAGCACCGTTCAGCACCTGAAAAATAGCATTATGTTCGCTGTCAATAGGAATGATAAGCCCATGATTCAATTCGGTCTGTCTCATAATGAGAGAACCAGCCATAACCATTGACTCTTTATTAGCTAATAATATTCGCTTGCCCTTTGACGCGGCATGATAAGTCGATATTAGCCCTGCTGCACCACTGATTGCGGCAACTACGTCGGTTACTTCGTCAGCCTCAACAATCGTCTTGTGTCCATTCGGACCGAATAATATGTCAGGATTTGCTTTACCTTCAAGGTAAGTCAGGATAACTTCACGATCATTAGCAGAATTGACTACTATAATGTCGGGTTGAAATTCAATGGTTTGCCGTGCCAATAACTTTATGTTTGAATGGCAGGATAAGGCAAATACCTTAAAATTTATCCGATCTAACCTAAGCACATCAAGGGTGCTTTTCCCTATACTTCCTGTCGAACCAAGAATAGAAACAACCTTCATCTAAACAGTAAGACTTACATATTGGAAATAAATAAAAGCGAAAGGTAGTGATGGCAGGAATCCATCTACACGATCGAGAAGGCCTCCATGCCCAGGGATAATATTATTACTATCTTTGACTCCCGCTAGTCGCTTCAGTAATGATTCAAATAAGTCTCCATAAACACTCAACGCCGATATGAAAATGCAAAAAATTAAACCACTTACCAGGTCAAATTGATCAAAATTAAGCTTTATAAGAATAACGAAAATAATATTAAACACAATTCCACCAAGAACTCCCTCCAATGTTTTTCCAGGACTTATATAGGGGGCAATTTGAATAGACCCAAATCTTTTACCGGTAAAATAAGCAGCAATATCTGCAATCCAGATAACAATAAAGACAAACAACAAAAAGGATTTATTTTCGTTAAAAAGTATCAAAACAGAATAAAGCATAGGCGTAATGAGAATAAGCCCGTATAGGCAGTATAAATGATTAACAAAGGATGGTTGACGCAAACCCATTTGCATTTTAAATGGCACTAATACCAACCAAAATAGACACGCTAACAAAGCAAAAAAAGCTCCAAATGCTGCGAGATCATCTTTGTAAACAATGATAGGAACGAGGCTAGCTAGAGATAAAAGCCAATAAAATAAACTTTGCCTTCCAGAGATGTTTAATAGCCTGCGAAGCTCATAAATTAGAGCGGCTGAAATTAGCAATACCAACATTTCGAAAAAGATATTAGGGAGCAGGAAAAAACATCCTATAAAAATCAATAGCATCAATGCAGCTGAAATTAAACGTTGCTTAAGCATTTAAATCATCCGTCAGCTTTCCAAACGTTCGATTCGTCTTTTGAAACCATTGTAAGGCTTCAACAAAATGTTCTTCAGAAAAATCTGGCCATAAGACGTCAGTGAAGAAAAGTTCTGCGTAGGCAATCTGCCATAATAAAAAGTTACTTATTCTTTTTTCCCCACCCGTTCTAATTAATAAATCCACCTCAGGCATTCCTGCTGTATCCAAATGATTCGTCAATTCTGACTCCGTAATCAATTTTCCTTCTTTTTGATAGAATGTATTGGCAGCTCTAACAATTTCCGAGCGCCCTCCATAGTTAAGGGCAATATTTAAATCCAATCCATTATTCTTTGAACAGGTTTTTTCTAATTCTTGCAATTTGCGTTGCAACTCTTCAGAGAACAATTTCTTATCACCAATAAAACGGATAGCAATATTATTCTTAATAAGGCTCGCTCTTGACTTGACTATAGACTCTTCAAAAAGATTTAAAAGCCCCTCAACTTCTTCGTCGGGTCTTTGCCAATTTTCCGTACTAAATGTAAAGAGTGTAAGGGTTTTGATATGATACTTAAAACAATACTTAACAATTTTCTCAGCAGCGTCAGTACCCTTGGAATGTCCAGCAATTCGAGGAAGGAAACGTTTTTTAGCCCAACGACCATTACCGTCCATAATAACGGCAATATGGTCAGGTAACTTAGTCGGTTTGAAGAATATTTTTTTAAGACGTGAAAACAAAAGATACCTATATAACCAAAAGATCTTTTTCTTTGGTCTCGATAGTCTGATCAACGCTGACGATAAATTGATCGGTCATTTTTTGCACTTCTTCCTGAGCCCTTCTCTCATCATCCTCACTAATTTCCTTGTCTTTAGTAAGCTTTTTTAAAGCTTCGTTAGCATCCCTTCTAACATTTCTGATGGCAATTTTCGTATTTTCACCTTCGGACTTTACTACTTTAATCAAATCCTTTCTTCTTTCTTCGGTAAGGGGTGGCATCGGAACTCTAATCAAGTCTCCCGAAGTTGCTGGATTTAATCCTAGGTCACTTTCTCGAATAGCTTTTTCTATAACAGCAATCATGGTTTTTTCATAAGGCTGAATATTAATTGTTGTTGCGTCTCCTAAGGTAACGCCAGCAACTTGATTTAAAGCAGTTTGAGAGCCGTAGTAATCTACGTTTATGTGGTCCAATACCCCCGTATGAGCCCGTCCAGTACGGATCTTAGACAGGTTGCCTTTAAGAGCGTCAAGGCTGTTTTGCATTTTGTGTCTAGTGTTTTTTTTAAGTTCTTCCATCAGCTGTTTCCTTTATCAAATATTAACTAACGTTCCCTCTTTTATTCCCAATAAAACATTTTTTAAGGCATTTTCTTTAAAAATATCGATCACACTTATT
>Ga0209830_10000522_pt1 | contig 39907 bp, 40 predicted proteins | sample ArcticOcean_MG_C_12_FD_187439 | JGI IMG/M metagenome (GOLD analysis project Ga0209830, IMG submission 187439) | Marine microbial communities from western Arctic Ocean - ArcticOcean_MG_CB8_130 (SPAdes) (version 2) | ecosystem: Environmental > Aquatic > Marine > Oceanic | place: Arctic Ocean...
GAACTACTAGCATAAATAGCTCAAAAATTGGTGGTGTTTCAACATGGCTATATAGATCTTATTTAAAAGGAATGAAATATAACTTAAATTGCTGGCGTAAGGATTGGAATCAAGTTTGGGATATTGACTTAGTCCTTAGAATTTATAATGCTAGAGTTAGAATGGGCTTTCTTGAAGAGGTTGTTGCTTATGTTCTTCCAAGGCCTGGAGAAGAATCAATTGGTCTTGATGCTTATAAGCTAACAAGAAAAGAAAAATTAAAGCAATATAAATTTAAATAAAAGCCCTTGGAAAAAATATGAAAACTAAAGTTTTAGTTACAGGTGGAGCAGGGTTTTTAGGCTCGCATTTATGTGAGTGGCTGATAAAGAATAATTATGATGTTTTATGTATTGATAATTATTCGACAGGCTCCAAAGACAATATTGAAAATTTACTCAAAAATTCTTCTTTCGAAGCCATAAGGCATGAGGTAACTTTACCTTTTTATTCTGAAATAGATCAAATTTATAACTTAGCTTGCCCAGCAAGCCCAGTTCATTACCAAAAAGACCCAAGTCAAACTACAAAGACATGTGTTCATGGAGCAATAAACATGTTGGGCCTTGCAAAACGGACTAATGCGAGAATTTTACAGGCTTCAACTTCTGAAGTTTATGGTGATCCTGAAGTTCATCCACAAACAGAAGGTTATTGGGGTCGGGTCAATCCAATAGGCATTAGGAGTTGTTATGATGAAGGAAAGCGTTGTGCTGAGACGTTATTTTTCGATTATCACCGCCAATATAATTTAGAAATTAAAGTAGCACGAATTTTTAACACATATGGCCCAAAAATGAATCCATTTGATGGAAGAGTAGTCAGTAATTTTATAGTTCAAGCGCTAACGGGTGAAGATATAACTATTTATGGAAAAGGGGAGCAAACGCGAAGCTTTTGTTATGTTGACGATCTTATTGATGGTATTACTAAGCTTATGAACTCTTCTTCAGACATTAATGGCCCTATAAATCTTGGTAATAATTCAGAATTCACTATGATTGAGTTAGCAGAAAAAGTTTTAAATCTTACCAATTCAAAATCTAAACTTATATTTAAGCCATTGCCATTAGATGACCCTCGTCAGAGACAACCTGATTTAACTAAAGCAAAAACAGAGCTTGATTGGGTGCCTTCTGTAAGCCTAGATGACGGCCTAAAAGAAACAATTAATTATTTTAAGAAAATAGTGGGGTAAAAATTTTGATTTTAAATAACAAGGTTATCGTAGTAACCGGTGGCTCTGGACTTCTGGGTAAAGCATTTATAAAAAAAATATTAGACCATGGCGGAATAGCTATTTTAACTGATATTAATACTTCATTAGCTCAGGACTTTATTGATAAAATAAAAGTTAAGTATCCAAATCATTTTTATGCCGCCAATATGGATATCACCAATAAGTCATCAATTAATTCTCTAATTGAAGATGTTTCTAAAAGATATGGTGGAATAGATTGTATCGTTAATAATGCTTACCCAAAGAACAAGAATTATGGAAAGCAAATTGAAGATGTCAGTTATGAAGACTTTTCTGAAAACATATCCACACATGTTGGAGGTTATTTTTTAACATCCAAGCAGTTTGGCATTTTCTTTAAAAATTATAAGGGTGGAAATATTGTAAATATCGGCTCTGTATATGGAACTTTATCGCCTCGCTTCCAGCTATATGAAAACACAGAGATGACAATGCCTGTTGAATATGCAGCAATTAAATCATCTATTATTCAGCTGACAAAATATTTCGCACAATATTTTAAAAAAGACAATATAAGGGTTAATTGCTTAAGCCCTGGCGGGATACTAGATAATCAACCAGAATCATTTATTCGATCATACAATTCTTTTTGCTCACAAAAAGGAATGTTAGATCCTCTTGACGTTGCAAATACACTCATTTTTCTTTTATCCGATTCATCTAAATTCATAACTGGTCAAAATTTAATTATTGATGATGGTTTTTCACTTTAATCTACTATTCTTATAAATGAAAAAAAATGTCGATATTGTTATTATTGGCTGTGGAATTTTTGGGGCTGAAATTTCTTTGATGGCTTCCAATTTAGGCCTTTCAGTTAAAGTCTTTGAGGCAAACGAAGACATTCTTTTAGGCGCCTCAATGAATAATCAGAATAGGTTACACCTCGGATTTCATTATCCAAGAGATATCGAGACTGGTATTCAGTCAATCAGAGGATTCGATTCATTTAAGAAAAAGTATGAAAGATGCATTCAGTCTAATTTTTTAAATACTTATTTTATTGCTGACAATAATTCACTTACAAATTTTGATAAGTATTTAAATTTTTGTACTCAATTAGGTGTCCCCTTTAAAAAAATTAATAGCGATGACTTGCCAATCAAGACAAAAGGGGTAAAAAAAGGAATTTCGTGTAATGAGGTTGTGTATGACTGTGACTTGCTTCGCGAAATAGTAAAAGAAAATATTAAAAATAATAATATTGATATCTCATTAGAGACCAGAGTCGTTGAGATAAGTAAGAAAAATAATGTATTTAATATAAAAACACATTCTGGAGATGAAATAGAAGCACAGGTTGTTGTTAATGCAACATATGGAGCAAGTAACTACTTAACTGAACAGTTGGGGATCTTAGTTCCTGAAAGGCAATATGAATACACTGTCGTTCCAATAATTGAATTAGATATTGATAAAATTGGAATAACAATTATGGATGGACCATTTTTGACTATTTTGCCGCATGGAAAGTCTAATAACTTTCTTTTATATCATGTTGATTTATCGGTAATTGCTTCTGAAGTCAGAACTAAGTTAGATTTAAATTGGCTTTCGAAGAAAACCTCACCTTTGAGCAAAATAAACAAACAAAAATATTTTGATACAATGATTGATCAATGTAAAAAACTTATACCTGTTTTAGAAAATTCTAAACTTATAGATTTTCTTGAAGGACCAAGAATGGTTCTTCCAAGAAGAGACCATAGCGATGCGCGCCCTTCATTAATTACAGAGACTAATAATTATATTGAAGTTTTTTCCGGAAAGATTGACCATAGTATTTGGGTAGCAGAAGAAATTAGCAAAGGACTACAAAAAAAGTTTAAGAACTAGTCTCTAAACATAAAAGGAATTAAATGATAAATAATTTAGATTTTTTAGTTTGTCCAGAGTGTAAGAGCCAATTACATAAAAGTACTGGCATAGAATTACAATGTGTTAAATGTTCTAATAAATATGAAATTAAAGATGACATTCCTATTTTACTTCCTCAAAATCTAGAAGAATTTAAAGTTTTAGAAGCTGCATATCATGATCAAGAGGCTCATCAATATGCTGAAATAAATATGATTGATTCCTATCATGTAACCCACTACATTGAAAAATACTTAAATATAGTGAATACACTTGATAAAAATTCTATTCTACTGGAGGTAGGATCTGCGGATGGAAATGATGCTAATCTTATTAACAATTCGGGAATAACCGTTATTCAAAGTGATATATCATTCGGAATGGTAAAGCTTGCAAAAGATAATAAGAAAATTAATTCTCAAACAGTTTATGTTGTGTCTGATGCAGAAAAAATACCATGTAATAATAATAGTTTAGACGCAATTTTAATTGTAGCTACTTTACACCATCTCCCCTCGCCAATTAATTTTTTCAAAGAGGCAAGAAGAACTTTAAGGCCTGGAGGGCTATTAATCATTGGGGTTGAGCCTAATAGCTGGCCTTATTTTAGTTTTTATCCATTTATTCGCTTTGTAAAGAAAATAATTAGATTAGATAAGTATCTAAAATCTAAACATTCAGGTATTTCAATAGGAGATTCAGAAACTGAGGGATTTTCCTATTCTGATTTTAAATTGTTTCTTAATGAATCTAATTTAAAATTAGTGAAAATTCAAAGAATATGGTTTTTACTTGGCTTCATTCATACAATACTTTCGATTATTAATAGCAAACTACCAAGTCATAAAATAATTAAAATGCCAACCTTTCTCCAAAAAATACTTATTTATATAGATGAGTTAATTTTATCTATACCAATCATAAGAAATTTTTGTTGGCACTGGACCTTGGTCGCTAAAAAAAATAATAACTAAATAGTAAGGATTAAATTTTGAAAATTAGTGTTTGTATGGCGTCTTATAACGGCTCTAAATTTATTAAAAATCAAATAACATCAATACTGAGTCAGCTAGCCAAAAGTGATCAGTTAGTTATTGTTGATGACTGTTCTTTTGATAACACAGTTAATATTATAGAAAGCATTAAAGATCCTCGGATCAAATTATTTAAAAATATTAAGAATATTGGAGTGGTCGGTACATTTAATAGGGCTTTAAAAATTGCTAAAGGAGACATCATTCTTCTAAGTGACCAAGATGATGATTGGTTAGAAAATAAGGTTTCTTTTATAAGAAATTTTTTTCTATCTAATAAAATTGACTTGTTAGTTCATGATGCAAAAATTAAGCAAGGCGGGAGCATAGTTACTAATTCTCTATTTGAGCAGATTGGAAGTTCAAGTGGTTTATTCAAGAATATATTTAGCAACACATACACAGGTTGCTGTATGTCCTTCAGGCGAAGTATTTTAAAAAAAATATTACCAATCCCAAATAAAAAAGGAATATTTCATGACGCGTGGATTGGAATTTTAGCTAAGTTTTATAGATTCAGGGTTATTTTTATCGCAACCCCTTTGATTGTCTACAATCGACATGACGCTAACTTGTCCACAATGAAGCGGAGGAGTATTCTTAAAATTATTCCTGACCGAATAAATCTAATTACAGCTCTAATTCGAAGAATAATTTATGGGAAATAAGAAGTCCATATGCTTTATAGCAACTGCTGAATTTGCAGTAAGTGCATTCTTATTAAGCCATTTAAAAGAGCTATCTAAATATTACGATTTGACAGTTGTTGTTAAGCTTAAAAACCCTAAATTTTTAATTGATCAAGAATTAGATGTTAAATTAGTTAATATTAATTTTTCAAGGGAAATTAGTATTATTTCAGATTTATTTTCTCTTGCTAAGTTAACTTATTTATTTTTGATTAAAAGATATGATGCTGTACATTCAATCACACCCAAAGCTGGCTTACTAGCGATGGTCGCTTCATTTTTAACATGTATCCCTATCAGGGTGCATTGTTTTACCGGGCAAGTTTGGGCGACTAAGTCAGGACTATCTAGATCCTTTTTAAAGTTAATTGATAAATTAATAGGTATGTTATCTACTCAAAATATTGTTGACAGCAAGTCCCAATATAATTTTCTTGTTAAAGAGAATGTTTTAAAGAAAGATAAGTCATTAGTTTTTGGAAGTGGCTCAGTATCCGGTGTTGATTTATTCAAATTCAAACCAAATAAAAAAGTAAAATCATCATTGCGTAAGACGCTTAAAATACCAACAGCCTCCTTTGTTTTTATATTTCTCGGTCGCTTAAATTCGGACAAGGGTATATACGACCTAATTCATTCATTTAAATCAGCAGATTTAAAATCTGCATATTTACTTTTAATTGGTCCGGATGAGGAAGATATTTCATCTAAATTTAATAGCAATCAATCAAATATTATATTTTCTGGGGCAACTTTGTCACCCCAAGATTTTTTGGCTGCATCTGATGCACTTTGTTTACCCAGCTATCGTGAAGGGTTTGGGAATGTTGTAATTGAGGCTGCAGCTACTGGACTGCCATCAATTGTTTCCAATATATATGGCTTATCTGATGCAATTATTCGAAATCAAACTGGCTTAGCCCATGAGCCAAAGGATGTGAAGGAAATAACAAGATTAATGATAACTGTATTTAACGACAGAAAGTTAGTTGCTGATCTTGGTAAGGCAGCAAAAAAAAGGGCAATAAGTGAGTTTGATTCAAAAATATTAGTTAAATACTTGAAAGATTTTTATCAGCATAACTTAACCTAGTACATTTCTAATTGATCCTTAATCCATTGTCTTCATTCCTCTGATAAAATGACAAAATGGATTTCGATATATTCTTCAGTTTTTTTTATTCTAAAGAATTTCTTTTAGCGTTTTTTACAACGCTCTCAGTTGCAACTTTTCTTAGTTGGTGCATCCTTAATTCTAAAAGATTTAATCAGTTTCTTGATATACCAAATCACCGATCACTTCATGCAGCACCAATACCAAAGCTAGGAGGCCTTGCTATTATGGCGTCGATTACGTTTTCAGCTGTTCTATATTCCCCGGAGTTACTTTACCTACTTCCATTCCTATTAGTTTTAATTGCTTTATCTCTTTTGGATGATCTTGTAACTATTAAGCCATTTATTCGTTTAGGTGTTCATTTTTTAACTGCTTTTACATTTCTCTTCACTTTCGATTTACAGAGTAACTATTTATTTCTTATTGTTTTATTATTTTATCTTGTTTGGCTAATAAATTTATATAACTTCATGGATGGATCAGATGGCTTAGCCGCAGGTATGTCCTTTATTGGTTTTAGTTGTTATGCAGTTTTATCCATTATTCTAGGTGACCTAAATTTTGCAATCTTTAATATTATTATAATCACTGCTTGCATTAGCTTTTTATTTTTTAATTTTCCTCCTGCTAAAATATTCATGGGCGATACTGGCTCTATTCCATTAGGTTTTCTATGTGGAGCCTTGGGTATAATTGGCTGGTATAAAATATTATGGCCATTATGGTTTCCATTAATTGTTTTTTCTCCATTTATAATAGATTCAAGCATAACTTTATTAAAGAGATTTATTAAAAAAGAGTCTTTAACAGAAGGGCATAGAAGTCATTATTACCAAAGAGCTATACTCATAGGCTATTCTCACAAACAAGTAGCACTGTTTTCTTATGCGATAATGATTTGTGTAGGGGGGCTTGGAGTTTTAGCCGTAATAATTAACACCCAAGAAAGTATCTTCTCTATCTTTATTTTATTATTTTTATTCTTTGGCTTATTGCTCAGATTTCTAGATATAATGTGGGCTAAGCATCTACTTAAAAAGCATAAATAGTGAACAATAAAATTAAACATTTGATATTGAGCAATAGAAATTTAATTGTTTTTATTCATGATTTAATTGTAATTGCCTTAGCTTGGATATCTGCTTATATTATTAGGTTTAATTTCGATATCCCTGAAGCTCAACTACTTTCCATGATCGGTAATTTGAGCATAGTCATAATTGTTCAAGCAATAATATTCCAAAGTTTTAGAATTCATAGAGCCTCATGGAGGCATTCAAGTATTATTGATGTTAGAACGATAGCGATAGCTATATTCAGTTCATCTTTAGTACTCACTGGATACTATAGCTTTTTTTACAACGAACAACCTGTAATTCCTCGCTCAATCATCCTCTTAAATCCTATGCTCTTAATATTATTTATGTTTGGAAGCCGAATTATATACAGAGGCCTAAGAGAATATAAAGAATATAGTTTTAATTCAAGTAAGCCTAAAAAAGCTATTGTGTTGGGCACTAGCAAAGAGGGTGTGACATTAATCAAAGCCCTTGCTAGAAATCCAAATTGGCATGTTATGGGCTTATTAGGAAGCGATATTTCATTAAGGGGTAGGGAGGTTTCTGGGGTAAAAATTTTAGGTGCAATTGAATTACTCCCTAAATTGTATAAAAAATTAAAAATTGAAACAGCCATAATAGCTATGCCATCTTCCGATTTTGAAGAAAGAAGAATTGCTTTAAATATAATTAAAGACTTAGATCTAGAATTATTAACTATTCCAAATTTTGAAGATTTAAGTAGTGGGCGATTAAGTGTTTCACAAATAAGACAAGTTGATGTTGAAGATTTACTTGGAAGAGATACGGTTAATTTAGATAATTCTGATCTTAAAAAATTAATCCAAAACGATATTGTTATGATTTCTGGGGCAGGAGGATCAATTGGATCAGAACTCACTCGTCAAGTATTAAAATTTAAACCTAAGATTATTTTGTGTATTGATATTTCAGAAGCTGCTCTATATCAACTTGAACAGTCAATGCTTAAGCCATCTAAAACTAAAATTTTATTTATTGTTGCGGATATAAAGAATGAAAAACGTATTAAAGATTTATTTCGCAGATATATACCAAGTCTAGTTTTGCATGCTGCAGCCTATAAACATGTTCCCCTTATGGAAACTGAGAATGTTTCAGAAGTACTAATAAATAATGCCAAAGGTACTTTTTTATTTGCCAATATATGTAAAACATTTAATGTTAAAAAGTTTGTTTTAGTATCAACAGATAAGGCGATAAATCCAACAAATGTTATGGGTGCAAGTAAGCGCTTAGCAGAGATTTTATGTCAAAGTCTTCAGTCCACAACTGGCACTGAATTCATTACAGTTCGGTTTGGAAATGTCCTAGGTAGCAGTGGAAGTGTAATACCATTATTTAAAAAACAAATTGAAATGGGTGGACCAGTTACTGTTACCCACAGAGACATAACCAGATATTTTATGTCTATACCTGAAGCATCCCAACTCGTATTACAAGCAGGTATGATGGGATTGGGGGGCGAGATATTTGTTCTTGAGATGGGTAAAGCAATTAAGATTTTAGATTTAGCTAAAGATATGATCAGCCTATCAGGACTTCACAAAGATGAAATTAAAATAAAGTTCACAGGGTTACGTCCAGGGGAGAAACTTTTTGAGGAGTTATTAGCTGATCACGAGCTAACTAAACCCACAAATCATAAAAAAATAAGAATAGCTGTCACATCAAAATTGGAACAAAAGCTTTCAAATAAAGCTATTATCAAATGGATTGACCAGTCGCTAGGTATAGATGAAATTAAAATAAAAAAAGAATTAAAACGGTGGGTTAAAGACTACAAAATTTCTAGGTAATTTTTTTTATGTTTACTTTATTTACAGAAATTTTTGTTGGTTTTTGCATAAGCTCAAAAAATAGAGTAGCTCTTTCATCTGCATCTTCACATTCAAATATCGCTTTAATTCCTTTATAAGGCCCTGATTGAATTTCAACTTGCTCACCTTGTTTAAAATAGCTTTTTATTTTTTCAGACCTACCTCTCTCTTCTTTTTGTAATCCCATAATAATCTTAGAACTTATTTTAATGGGATTTTCCCCAATCTTAAGAAGTTGGTGAATACCTAACGTTGATCGAATCAGTCCAATATTTTTTTGGACTGATTCATCATTCACTTCAATAAAAAGATATCTTGAAAATAGGGGGGTTGGAGTAATTTTAATCTTATTTTTAGTGATTATTTCCTTTGAATACATTGGCATATAGCAAGTAAATTCTTGGTTAATTAAATTTACCAATGCTTTTTTCTCTTCATTAGGCTTAGTGTGTATTACAAACCAACTCATATTTTTTATTTGATATTTGTTAATTCATTAAAATTATTGATAGAGCTGTGCACATTAATATTAATCCATTTTTGTTTTTGCCCATAACCATAATTAACTTTAATAAATTTTAGTTTGTTATGCATTGCGGCAGACCCATCATTCTCTGTATCTCCAACAAAATAAGCATCTGAAAATTGAGGATTATTTTTAATGTAGAATGAAACTAATTCATTTTTATTTCTTACTTCTTCTTTTTTTTCGTTAGCACAACCAACCCAATTGAAGTAATGACTCCATCCATAATGATTAATTAGTTTTTGTGTCGCTTCTTGCCTTTTATTTGTTGCAATTGCTAGTTTATCTCCGCGCTGAATCAACTGTTTTAATGTCTCCAATACACCTAAGTACGGTTTAGTCTGTAACAAGAGATTTTCATCATATTCTTTTTTAAATAATGTAATGAATTTGTCATATTGGTTTAAATTTTTTGAGCCTAATATTAATTTCGTTGTTTCTTGTAATGTCGGACCTATTAATATCTCTTCAGCAATTTTTAAACTCGATGGAGCTATTGCTTTAGTTACTTTTACATAACATTTTTTAATTGGATTTTCGGAATCAACTAATGTACCGTCAAAATCAAATATCCAATACTTACTCATTTATAAAGTTACCCATTCGTTAGTTAAGATACTCTTTTGAATGGCTTCAAGTGTTTTTGAATTCCATATGGCATCCTCACTACTTAATTTTAATTTTTTATTCTGAATGATGGCAGCATTAAAATGGTCTATTTCTAAATCAAAGTGGTTTGCTGTCGGAACTACCTCTTCTTTAAGGCCTGATTTTTCAGTTGAATAAATTATTTTTGCTGGCAAATTATCTGGCTGCCAAACTAAGGGACACTTTAGCCTACCATTTAAACCAAATACTTCGAATTCAGAACGTCGAGTACATTCAAAACTAATATCAAAAGTTGCTTTTTTATTTAAACCAAAATCTATCATTCCTGTAGTGGATATATCTGCACCATGCTCATTAAGTTTAGATTGACCATATACTCTTATAGGATTTTCTTTAAAGCAACTTCTTATAGTATGTATAGCATATGGGCCTATATCCCAAAGTGCACCTCCTCCGTTTTCAATTCTTCGATTTATTCGGTAATGCCTAGCAGGCTGAATAGGAAATGAAAACATTGAGTGCGCGTAGCTTAATTCACCTAAAATATTAGATTTAATAATATTTTGAATGCGATCAAATTGAGGGTGAAATGCATACATAAAGCCTTCCATAATTTTCACATTATTTTCTTTTGCTTCATCTATGAGGTGCTGAACTTCTTTCGACTTAATTGCCATTGGCTTTTCAACAAGAACATGTTTTTTATTTCTAATTGCTTTTAATGCTGTTTCCGTGTGCTCTTCATTCGATAAGGGAATATAAATTGCATCTATTTCCTTATTGCTTAGTATTGAATCAAAGCCTGTATGGGACTCTATGTCTTGTGTGTATTCCGGAGCATATTTTTTAATACATTCTTCAGCTGCATTTTGCCGACGACTCGCAATAGCAACCAGCTTGCCTTGTTTGCTTTTAATGATAGCTGGGATAAGCCTTTCATTAACTCTTGCAGCGCCCAATATTCCCCAATTTATTTTTTTCATATATCGTACTTTATCTATTTTTTAGTTATTATACTCATTAAAATTGTATTAATATTGAATAAACTATTGATGAATTAAGGTAAGATTATGCTATGAAAAATTCTAAAGTTATAATTCCCATTAGAAATATTGATTCAAATCTTAGGATATTGCAAGATAACTTACTTAATGATGGCAGTCTTAATTTTGATGATGTGAGCTTAGAAAATTTACTTAAAAAGTTACCTGGTGAAAAGCCTATAACTATGCTTTCTCATTCAGAAGTAAGATACGAAGTTACAGATCATTGTAATGCATCATGTATTATGTGCCCCAGAGATGAGCATGAGCATGGCCGCGCACATGGCATTATGGATCAGAAACGATATGAGAAAAGTATTGATGAAGTAGTGACTCTTGGAGCTAAACAAATCGTGCTTACAGGCTTTGGAGAGCCAATGCTTGATAAAAACTTAGAATTAAAAATTGCTTACGCTAAAAAAAAAGGGTTATCAACTTATATAATTTCAAATGGTTCAGTACTCAATAGTAAGAGAGCTCAAAATATATTAGAAGCAGGACTAGATGAAATTCGTATTAGCTTTTACGGCATGGGTAAAGATACTTATAATAAAGTAATGCAAGGGCTTGATTTTGAGAAAACGAGAGACGGACTTTTAAAGTTTATAAAATTAAGAAATGAGCAAAATTTTAAAACTAAAATTCAGATTTCCTACCTAACTCTCCCTGAAAATGAGAAAGATGAGAAAACTTTTCAAGAGTTTTGGGAGCCTTTGGTAGATGCTATTGAGATTTGGAGACCGCATAATTTTGGTGATGGACGAGATTATCGAGATCGTGATGAAGATCAGATTAAAATAGTTAAAACAACATGTGGAAGGCCTGAAACAGGTGCTCTGCAAATACAGTGGGATGGTGAAGTGATTCCATGTTGTTATGATTATAATAACAAAATTGTATTAGGCAATGCTTTTGAGCAGCCAGTTCTAGAGATTCTTAATGAAAAAAAATATAGATTATTACGATATGCTCACAAAGTTGGACTTTTTAATATTTTTCCATATTGCGATCAATGCGATCAATTACTTCCTCATGCAGATGCTCTCGTTTATACCAATAGACATAACCTTCCACCTGAAGAGGCTGTTAAATTATCGAATACTGATTTATATAATCTTTCTGAAGGGACTGATATCGACAAAGAAAATTTAAATGAAAAATATAAATCAAAAGCTTAATTAATTTTTTTTCTTTCCAATATGTTCTTCTCCTCTAGATTTTGCGAGGGTAATTTGTTTTTGCCTTTCTTTTAAGTTAGATTTTTTTTCTTCAGAAATCTTACCCATACAATACGAACATGAAATACCTTCAATATAATCATTAGATTGAATTTCTTCTGGAGATAGAGGGTGGCGGCAAGCGAAACATTGATTATATTTTCCTTGCTTTAATTCATTAGTCACCGCAACTCTTTGGTCAAACACAAAGCATTCGCCTTGCCACAAGCTTTCTTCTTCTGGAATGGTTTCAAGATATTTTAGGATACCTCCTTGTAAGTGATACACCTCATTAAATCCCTCTTCCAGCATGTAAGAACTAGCTTTTTCACAGCGAATTCCCCCCGTGCAGAACATTGCAACCTTCTTGATTTTTTTTGGGTCTAGATTCTTTTTTATATATTTTGGAAACTCTCTAAAGGAGGATGTTTTTGGATTTATAGCATTTCTGAAGCTTCCAATATCGACTTCATAGCCATTCCTTGTATCAATAATAGTAATATCAGGATCGTTAATTAAGCTGTTCCAGTTCTCAGCCTTTACGTAAGTACCTACTTTTTTAGTAGGACTAACTTCTGGAATTCCCAATGTTACTATTTCTTTTTTTAACCTAACTTTCATTCTATAAAAAGGATTCTCATCTGACCACGAGGCTTTGTATTCTAAGCTTTTAAATACATTAAAAAATTTGTCATCATTTTTAATAAATTCATGAAAATTTAAAATATCTTTTTCTTTTCCTGAGATTGTGCCATTAATTCCTTCATTAGCTAGAAGTATTGTCCCTTTTAATAATTTTTTATCGCAATAATCTTGAATAATAGGTTGCATACTCTTGATATCATTGAGAGCAACAAAATGATAAAACGCTGTAGTAAAAAAAGAGGCCATTATTAACTATATGAAATAAATTTAATATTGTATTCCATGTTTAAATTAAATGGAGACTTAATAACAGTCTAAGCCATTTATTTTATTGGCAAAAAGTGTTATTTTAACGCTCTTTACAAGATCTAAAATAAAACTGGAGAATGTGTATGACTATTGAAGTAACTTTATCGATTATTAAGCCAGATGCAGTCAAGAAGAATGTTGTTGGTGAAATTTACAGTCGCTTTGAAAAAGCAGGCTTAAAAATTGTTCAAGCTCAAATGATCTCACTAACTCAAGAGGAAGCAGAGGGTTTTTATGAGGTTCATAAGGATAGACCTTTTTTTAATGACCTTGTTAGCTTTATGATTTCAGGACCAGTAATGATTCAAGTGCTTGAAGGGGATAATGCTGTTTCTTTAAACCGTGAATTAATGGGTGCAACTAACCCTAAAGAAGCCGATGCTGGAACTATAAGGGCTGATTTTGCAGATAGCATTGATGCTAACGCAGTGCATGGTTCTGATTCACTAGAGAATGCAGCTATCGAGATTAATTATTTCTTTGGTTAAAATAATTCTTGGATAACTTACTTGAGTTTAATCGCGAACAATTAACTAAATATATTGAACAGTTTGGTCATAAACCATATCGTGCTAAACAACTTTTGCGTTGGATATATTACTTTAATGAAAATAATTTTGGAGCAATGACAGATGTTGCAAAATCATTTCAAAGCACACTTACAAATAACGCGAATATTCGGACACCTGAAATCATTTCTGATGAGCTATCTTTAGATGGCACACGAAAATGGTTATTAAATGTTGGAGCAAGCAATGGAATTGAAGCTGTTTTTATTCCTGAAGAAGATCGCGGGACTCTTTGTATTTCATCTCAAGTAGGTTGCGCTTTAGAGTGCACTTTTTGCTCCACAGGCAGACAAGGCTTCAATAGAAACCTTACTTCGGGAGAAATTATTGGCCAATTATGGCTAGCTAATAAATTACTTAGAAAACAGGAAAATTACAGTCATTTAAATCTTGAAAAACGTATTATTTCAAATGTAGTTTTCATGGGAATGGGTGAGCCTTTAACTAATTATAACAATGTGGTGCATTCATTAGAAATGATGCTTGATGACCAAGTTTATGGCCTCAGTCGAAGAAAGGTTACGCTTTCTACAAGTGGGCTTGTACCGGCAATGGATAAGCTTAGGATAGATTGCCCAGTAGCTTTGGCAGTATCTCTTCATGCTCCGAATAATAATCTGCGGGATGAGATCGTCCCAATAAATAAAAAATATCCTTTAAAAGAATTAATGTCGGCATGTTTGCGCTACATTGAGTTTGCTCCTCGAGATTTTGTTACTTTTGAATACGTCATGCTTAAGGGAGTTAATGACTCTATAGCACAGGCAAAAGAAGTAATTGATTTGGTAAAAGATGTTCCTTGTAAATTTAACCTGATTCCTTTTAATTCCTTTCCAAATAGCGGATATAAATGTTCTGATAGAAACACAATGGCTAGATTTAAAGAGGTTTTAACTGATGAGGGTATTATAACTACTATAAGAAAAACCCGAGGCGATGATATTGCTGCTGCTTGTGGCCAATTAGCTGGACAGGTCCAAGATAAAACTAAAAGAAGCAAAAAAATATCTTTTGTGCGCAATAATGAAATGTCATGAAAATAAATAAAAATAGATTACAAGTACTTGTTGGTGGAGTAGCTGTCGGAGGAGGAGCCCCAACTGTTGTTCAATCAATGACAAATACCGATACAGCCAATCGCAAGTCGACTGTGAATCAAGTAAATGAACTATGGAAAGCAGGTTCTGAGTTAGTTAGGATTACAGTAAACAATGAAGAAGCTGCTAAAGAGGTTTATGGAATCAAGCAAGACCTTTTAGATATTGGTTGCAATGTTCCATTAATTGGAGATTTTCATTATAACGGCCATAAACTTTTAAAAAAATTCTCTGATTGTGCTAATGCTTTAGACAAATATAGAATTAACCCTGGCAATGTCGGCAGCGGCAGTAAGAGAGATGATCAATTTGCCACAATGATTAAAATAGCAATTGATCATAATAAACCTATAAGGATTGGTGTAAATTGGGGGAGTTTGGATCAAGAAATGCTTAAGACTTTGATGGACAATAACGGTCTTTTAAGCCAACCTCTTCCAGCAAAGTCGATTATGAAAGAAGCACTTATCTGCTCAGTTCTCGATAGTGCTAATCAAGCTGAAAATTTAGGACTAGCAAAAAATAAAATAATTGTTTCTTGCAAGGTAAGCGATGTTCAAGATTTAATCGAGGTTTATACCAATCTTTCAAAACGATGTGACTACCCACTTCATCTTGGGTTAACTGAGGCAGGAATAGGCACAAAAGGGATTGTTGCTTCAGCAGTATCAATGGGGTATCTTCTTCAAAATGGTATTGGTGATACTATTCGCATTTCCTTAACTCCAGAACCTAATGAATCTAGAGCAAAAGAGGTAATTGTTGCTCAAGAATTGCTTCAAACAATGGGTATCCGAGCTTTTTCTCCAATTGTGATAGCTTGTCCCGGATGTGGAAGAACTACTTCAACTTTTTTTCAAAAGCTAGCAGGAGATATTCAGGTTTACCTAAGAGAAAGTATGCCAGGATGGAAGCATAAATATCAAGGAGTTGAGGAAATGACTGTTGCAGTAATGGGTTGTGTTGTAAACGGACCTGGGGAGTCAAAAATGGCAAATTTAGGCATAAGCCTGCCTGGAACAGGTGAGATACCAGTTGCTCCAGTGTATGTAGACGGAAAGAAAACAGTTACATTAAAAGGTGATAATATCGGAATTGATTTTATAGATATAATAAATAGTTACGTTGAAAAAAATTATCAGGCAGATAAAAAATATCAAAAATGACTAAAAAATTTCAAACATTGAAGGGTTTTTACGACGTCCTACCTGAGAGGCAAAGGTTATGGCGTTATTTCGAAGAAAAAGTATTGTATATTTTAGATCAATATCATTATCAAGAGATAGGACTTCCTTTAGTTGAGCCGACTGGGCTATTTGTTGAAAGTGTTGGATCTCATACTGATATTGTAGAAAAAGAAATGTATAGCTGGGAAGATCATTTAAATAAAGATAAATTAACCTTAAGGCCAGAAGGTACAGCAGGGTGCGTGAGGGCAATTGTTGAAAATAGCCTTACGTATAATGGGCCTGTTAAGTTATTTTATCGCGGTGCAATGTTTAGGCATGAAAATGTACAGAAGGGCAGACAAAGGCAATTTCATCAGGTGGGAGTTGAGGCTTTTGGCCTTGAAAAGCCAGAGTCTGATGCAGAGCAAATTTTATTGTTAGCGAGGTTATGGAGCTCATTAGGTCTTAAAAATATCACTCTAGAATTAAACTCAATTGGAGACCCAAATGACAGAATTGTTTACAGAGAAAAGTTAATTACATATTTTGAGGCTAATAAAGAAGTCTTGGATGACGATGCATTAAGGCGCTTATATGAAAACCCCCTAAGAATATTAGATAGCAAAAATATACAAATGCAGTCGATGTTAAATTCTGCTCCAAAGCTGATTGATTTTTTATCAAATGATGCAAAACAACATTTTGAGAGTCTTTGCAGTATTCTTAAAGCCCATAATTTAGAATTTAAAATAAATGCGAGACTTGTAAGGGGCTTAGATTATTATAATCGTACCGTTTTTGAATGGGTATCAAATGATTTAGGGAGTCAAGGCACTATCGCTGGTGGAGGCAGGTATGATTACCTAGTTGAAAGAATAGGAGGAAAACCAACTTCAGCTTGTGGTTTTGCAATTGGAATAGAAAGGATAATTCTGTTACTTGAAGATTTAAATAAAGAGAATAAGAATGTATTACCTGATGTTTACATTGTAAATCTTGGTGATATTGCAAGACCTTTTGCTTTTACTACTGCAGAGAAATTAAGAAATGATGGGTTAAAGGTAAGTTTAAATATTGAAGGAGCTAGTTTCAAATCTCAAATGAAAAAGGCTGATAAAAGTGGCGCTAAAGTTGCTTTGATAATTGGAGACCAGGAAGCGGAAAGTAGAATAATTCAGGTAAAACTTATTCGTGATGATGGAATCCAAGAAAGTGTCGAAGATAAGAAAATATCTCTATATATTAAAGATAAAATAAATTTTGAAAAATAGCATATTAGAAATTAATAATTTAAAAGTCTTTCCTGATAATAATTCTAGACTAAAATTAGTTAAAAATATTTCTTTAAATCTAAAGAAAGGAAAAACTACATGCATTGTTGGCGAATCAGGAAGCGGTAAAAGTTTAACAGCATTATCAGTTATGCAGCTTCTCTCATCACAGCTAGGAATGTCTGGAAGTATAGTTTTTGAGGGTGTAAATTTAGTAAATTTAACTAAAGAAGAAATAAGGAGGAGGAGGGGGAAAGATATCGCAATGATCTTTCAGGAACCTATGACTTCACTTAATCCAGTGCTTACAATTGGGTATCAAATAGAGGAAGCAATCAGAGTACATGAAAATTTTCTCAAAACTGAATTAAATAAACGTGTGGAAGAGTTGCTCAATATTGTTGGTATACCCAAAAATCGAATAAATAGTTATCCAGATGAGCTCTCAGGAGGCCAAAGACAAAGAGTTATGATTGCTATGGCAATCTCATGCTCTCCGAAATTATTGATTGCTGATGAACCTACTACAGCTTTGGACGTTACTGTTCAAGCTCAAATTTTAAATCTTTTAAATGATTTGAAAATAAAGTTTAAAATGACTATGCTTTTTATTACCCATGATTTTGGTGTTGTTGAAGATATAGCTGATGACGTAGCTGTAATGTACCAAGGGGAGATTGTTGAACAAGGAACAGTCTTAAATGTTTTAAAAAAACCAAAGCATCCCTATACTAAAGCTTTACTAGATTGTGTTCCAGACCCACATGGTAAAAAAAATTTAAAGCCAATTGATTACTCTGCTTTAAAAAGAGCAATGGAGTAATAGACAAATGAAAATCTTATTAGAAGCAAAAAACTTATCTAAAGAATATGTCAAAACAACAGGGTTTTTTGCTAGGACAAGCTCCTCAATTAAGGCGTTAGATAATCTATCTATAAATATAAAGAAAGGTATAACTCTTGCTGTTGTTGGTGAGTCAGGCAGTGGAAAATCTACATTAGCAAAAAGTTTAATTCGCTTAATTGAGCTTGATAAAGGATCTATTACTTTTAAAGAAAAAAATATAAGGACAATCAGTGGTCATGAACTGAAAGTAACTAGAAAAAATATACAAATGATTTTCCAAGATCCTTATGCTTCATTAAATCCAAGAATGAAAATAATAAAAATTATGGAAGAGCCTCTAAAGATTCATGATATCGGTAACTCTAAAACTCAATATTCTAAAATATTAAATATGATAAAAAGAGTAGGCCTTGAGGAAGATGATCTCTCAAAGTACCCACATCAATTTTCAGGGGGCCAAAGGCAAAGAATTGGAATTGCGCGCGCTCTTATTTTAGAGCCTGAATTAGTTATATGCGATGAACCAGTTTCAGCACTTGATGTTTCAGTTCAAGCACAAATTATTCAACTTCTTAAATCACTACAAAAAGAGTTTGGTTTGACGTATCTTTTTATAACACATGATTTGAGAATAGTTCGGCATATCGCAAATGAAGTTATTGTAATGAAGGATGGAAAACTTATTGAGCAGGGAAAAACTGATATAATTTTCCGCAGCCCAAAAACTAAATATACAAAAGAATTATTAGCATCAATCCCAGGAAATCTATTAAAGAGGAAATAAAATGGCTTTAGATACAGAAGAAGAGCAGGTTGAGAAAATACAAAATATTTGGAATTCTTACAAACAACTAATTATTATTATAGTTGGAGTTTTATTGGGAGTTTATTTTGCATTTAATTATTATGCAGATAAAAAAATTAAAAATTCAGAACAGGCTTCTCAGTTATACCAAGAGATATTGGTTGAAAAAATATTAGATATAAATTCAATTAAAACAAAAGTTGATTTATTAAAAAATAATTCAAGAGGTACGCCATACGCTGCTAGATCAGCTATATATATGTCTAAATTATATTCCCAGGAAGGTGATAACGAAGAAGCTATTAAAGAGTTAGTTTGGGCAGCAGAAAATGCAACTGAAGAATCAATACAATCAATGGCATATTATCATTTGGCAAATTTATTTTTTGTAACAGACAAATTAGATCGAGCAATGGAATCGGCTAAAAAAATAAATACAATTGGATTTCAGGCTTTGGCAAAAGATATTATCGGTGATATTTACTTAAAGCAAGGAAATAAAGAAGAAGCAAAAAAATCATATACTGAGGGGTTAAAGTTAAATAAAGGACTAAGTGATTTTAGCAAAATATTACAAAATAAATTAGACTCTATCGGCCAATGAAATATGTTTTTTTACTCACTTTACTTTTAAATGGCTGCTTTCTTGGGCCTGTTCAAGAGCTTCATGATCAAATTGAAGACACTTATTTTGGGAATGATTTTGTAGGTATACCGACCACTCTAACTAAGCTTGAAAGCGATATTTCTGTTGTTCTTGATGTGGTTTGGAAAAAAAATATCGGGGAACATAATGGAAATAATTTTGATATCTTTAATGACGATGATTTTTTATTTACTGCTACATCTGATGGAACAATAAAAAAAGTAAATAAAAATAATGGCGATACATTATGGGAAAAAAATATTGAATTCACTATTACTTCTGGGATCTCTGGTGATGAAGAGAATTTAATTTTTTCTACCCTAGATGGTTTTTTGTGGTGTATGAATCACGACGGAGAGCTGATTTGGAAAACTCTATTAGGCGGTGTAGTTAATTCATTACCAATTATTGTAGATTCAAAAATTACTGTAAAACTTAACAGTTATAAAATTATTCAACTCAATGTTAAGGACGGTTCTATTCTATGGAAATACCAGGCGGCAATTCCACCTTTAACGTTTAAGTCAGAAGGAAAATTAGTTCAATCAAATAATGTTGTATACCTTGGCTTACCTGGGGGAAAAATGATTGCAATTGACAGCCCTACTGGTGGTTTAGTGTGGGAGTCAAATATTTCACGTCCTAAAGGTGCGACAGACATTGAAAGAGCAAATGATATGACAAGTCATCCAATTATTGATGGACCGGTGATATATGGGGTTACTACAAATGGGGATGTTTCAGCTTTAAATCGAAGAAATGGTAAAACTATTTGGACTGAATCATTGTCGAGCTTTTATGGCATGGCTTTTAATGACTTTAGTCTATTTGTTACACACGATACAGGCTCCGTTTATGCTTTAAATAAAGACGATGGTGAAATTGAATGGCGTCAACCTGCTTTGAAATTTAGAAAGATTAGAACTGGAACACTGATTAAAGATTATATTGTCTTTGGAGATTATGAGGGATATCTTCATCTTTTGAGCATTACTGATGGAGCTATTCTGGCGAGAATAAAATTAAATGATTCTCAATTATTAAATAACATAATTGAAATAGATGATTCATTACTTTTTTTAATGACCGCTGCTGGAGATATAATTTGTTTAAAAGTAGGCGAGGAAATTATATCTACTAATATAGTAGATACGGACGAAGTAAAAACAAATGATTTAAAAAAACATAGAGTTTTTGAAAATGATAAAGAAGATTTACTTGAGGAAGAAGAACTTGATGAGGAAGAAGATAAGCCGAGTAGAAATAAAAAACATAGAGTTTTTGAAAAAAATAAAAAAGAGAAAGGTTTTTTAGATTGGCTTTTCTAAATCTAGGATTAGATAAGAGATGAAAACTATTGTGCTTGTTGGACGACCTAATGTAGGTAAATCCAGTTTATATAACCGTTTAACTAAAACTCGTGATGCAATCGTGGCTGATATGCCAGGCCTTACTCGAGATAGACACTATGGAAAGCTTTCAATTGGCGACCACGATTATATTCTAGTTGATACAGGTGGTTTTGAGCCAGATAAAAAATTTGGTATACAAAAAGAGATGGCTATTCAAACTAAATTAGCTATTGATGAGAGTGATATTATCTTATTAATTGTTGATGCTAGGTCGGGACTTCATTCAATAGATGTTCACATTGCTGAGATTATTAGAAAGAATGACAAAAAGAAAATGTTGCTAGTAAATAAAGCTGAAGGAATGCTGGATGATAGTGCTTTAGCAGAATTTTATAAGTTAGGATTTAACAATATACATAAAATTTCATCAGCGCATGGTGATGGTATCTCTGGCCTTAGAGATTTTTTAACAGAACAAAATAATGAAGTAGATCAATATGATGATACAGATAATAAGTATCCAAAAATTGCTATTGTTGGGCGACCCAATGTTGGAAAATCTACTTTAATTAATTCCCTATTAGGCGAAGATCGGTTTATTGCTTTTGATAAGCCAGGAACTACAAGGGATGCAGTTTCAGTTGATTTTAATTGGGGCAAAGAAAAATTTATATTAACAGACACGGCTGGTATAAGAAAAAAAGGTAAGGTATTTGAGTCCGTAGAAAAATTTTCAGTAATTAAGACTTTAAATGCAATAAATTTTGCGAATGTAGCAGTCCTTGTTGTTGATGCAAAAGATGGCATATCTGCACAAGATATGCACATCCTTGGCTTTATTTTAGAGAGTGGTAAATCATTAGTTATTGCTTTAAACAAGTGGGATTCTGTTTCGGAATATGAACGTGAAAAATTGAAAGGCGATATTGATAAAAAATTACCATTTGTTAAATTTGCTGAAAAAGTTTTTATATCAGCCCTTAATCAGGATGGCTTTTCTCTTTTAATGAAGGCAATTATAAAAGCGCACAAAGCAGCCCAAACTAAATTTACAACACCTCAGCTCAACTCTGTTTTGTCAAATGCTTTGCTAAGCCATACTCCGAGTATAGTAAAAGGAATTCGACCTAAATTAAAATACGCACATCAAGGTGGAATGAATCCACCAACCGTTATTATTCATGGTAATCACTTAGATGGGGTAAAACAAGATTACATTAGATTTTTAGAATCATTCTATCGAAAAGCTTTTGATTTGACAGGCACCCCCCTAAGGATTCAGCTTAAGAATTCTACAAATCCTTTTGATGAAAGAGCTGAAGCTGCCAATAAAAAAACTGGCCTCGTCTCTAGAAGAAGGGAAGAAACTGCTTTTCGTGCAAAAATGAAGAAGAAGAAGCAAGAAAATTAGTAGTTAATCATGCTGTCCCAAAACTCCCACCACCTCGCCTTGTTTTCAATTATTTTTTGTGCATTGAATTTTGTATTAGGATAATTTTTTTCTAAAACCCTTTCTGTATCTTTTCTTAAATCTTCAATTCCCAAGTGTTCATAGCAGCTAACCATTAGTACTAATGCTTCTTCTTGATGGACTGATTGACTGTAATTTTCGATAACAAATTTTGCCCTATTTAAAGCTGCAACATAAGCTGCCCTCCTCATATAGAAACGAGCAACATGTAGTTCATATTCCGAAATTTTGTTCATTAGGTATGTCATTCGGTTAACTGAGTCCTCATAATATTTACTCTTAGGAAATGTTACGGTTAACTTCTTAAATGCATTAAAACTCTGAGTTAATTGTGCTATATCTCTATCACTAATATCCTGCATAACTATTTTTTTAAAAAATCCCTTATCTTTAAATAAAATGATTCCTCTAAAATAGAAAGCATAATCCATAGAAGGGTGGTTAGGATGCGCTCGTATGAACTTATTAATCATTGCTGTTGCTTCAGCAGTTTTATAAAATTCTTTATACGCATATGCTAAATTAAGCTTAAATTGAGGTGCTAATTTTGAATTAGGGAATCTTTTTTCACCACGCTCAAGAAAATCTATTGCCTTTGTCCAGTCTTTGCTGCTAGCAAAGAATTCTGCTTCATTAATAATCCATTGCTCAGAACGACCTTCAGTTAAATCTAGCTCAGTTGGATCACCAAAAATAAAACATCCACTAACTATTACTGATAAGATTAAGGAAAATAATAATTTCATATATGCTTAAGAATATTTAATAACGCACAAATTATACATTATGGCAGTAAACAAAAAAAAATTTATAGTACCTGATGCTTATGTAGGGCAAAGAGCAGATTCGGTCATACATGAATTAATGCCTGAATATTCTAGAGCCAAAATTCAATCTTGGATAAGAAAGGGATTTATTAAAATTGATTTGCAAAATTTTACAACCAAAAAAAAGATAATTGGTGGTGAGTTAGTAGATATTGATATACAGCCTGAAGAACAATCCAGTCAATTTGCACCCGAAGATTTAGCGTTAAATATTGTTTATGATGATGACGATATTATTGTGATTAATAAACCTACTAATTTGGTTGTCCACCCAGCTGCTGGAAACTGGTCAGGCACACTCTTAAATGGAATCCTATATCATTTTCCAAAAAATTCTGAACTACCAAGGGCAGGCATTGTTCACAGGCTGGATAAAAATACAACGGGTTTGATGGTGGTTGCGAAAACTGAAATAGCTCAATTTAATTTAATAAAGCAACTACAGAGTAAAACTGTTTATAGGGAGTATAGAGCAATAGTTTGGGGTCAAGTAATGGTTAAAAGCGGAGTTATTGATAAACCAATTGGAAGACATCCACATAATAGAGTAAAGATGGCTGTAAATAGCATTAATGGAAAAGACGCTATTACTCATTATGAGGTATTGGAAAGGTTTAGTATTCATAGCTACTTAAAATGTGTTCTTAAGACTGGAAGAACTCATCAGATAAGAGTTCATATGCAAGACAATAAATCCCCTATTGTCGGCGATCCTACATATGGGTTAAAAAAAATTATTCCTACAAGGTCTATGACGGAAAATTTTAAAAATGAAACGCTTAAATTTGCACGACAAGCTCTTCATGCAAAAGCATTAGGCCTCATTCATCCAGTAACTAAAAAATCTCTTAAATGGGAAGTAGATCTCCCTGATGATATGAAAAATTTATTAGAATTGATAAGGGAAGAATCAGAACAAGATGCATTAGAAGAGAGTTTTAAAATAAATAAAGATTTTTATGTGAGTGGCGAACAGGTTTATGAAGATATTGAAGATTTAACATTTGACGATGAATGAAGATTTTATAATTCCAAAATGGCCAGCTCCAGACAATATAAAAGCAATTCAAACTACACGAAATGGCGGTATTAGTTTAAAAAAATTTTCTTCTTTGAATTTAAGTAATAATGTGGGGGATATCAATCAACATGTCGAAGGCAATTACAAAAAACTATCAAATTTTCTGCCCTCCAATCCATGTTGGTTAAATCAAATTCACTCAAATAGATGCGAAGAACTGCCATCTAATAAAGAATTAAATTGCGATGCTAGTTTTACATACAACAAAAAAATTGTGTGCGCGGTTAGAACTGCTGATTGCTTACCGATCTTTTTGACAAATTTTGAAGGTAGCTTCGTTGCTCTAATTCATGCTGGATGGAAAGGATTATTAAATGGAGTGATTGAGAAAACTATTGATAAGATTCATTCATCATCAGAAATAATTGTATGGCTTGGACCTTGTATCGGTCAAGAATCATTCGAGGTAGGTAATGATGTTTATGATTTTTTTATAAATAAAGATAGTAATACTAAAAAAGCATTTAAATTATTAAAGGATAGATACTATTTAGATCTTGCTGTAGCAGCTAGATTAAAACTTAATCATTTAAATATTAATAATATTTCTGGATCAGGTATGACTGACAACTTCTGTACGTTTAAAGACCAAAAAAACTTTTTTTCATATCGCCGAGATGGAAATACTGGCCGAATGGCATCTTTACTCTGGATTGATAGTTAGCTATATCATCTTTACTACTAACAATTTATAATAGCACTCTTTTTCAGCCTGGAATGTCTATGACACTTTTTTGGATTATTGGTACTTGCCTTGCAGGTGGATTCTTAAGCTTATTATTAGCTTTTCTATTTTTTAAAAAGGCTAACGTCAACATTGTTACGAATATGGTAAGTTTGTCCGTAGGAACTATGCTTGGTGCCGTCTTTCTTGAAATACTCCCTCATGCATTAGAGCAAGCCACCGACTCACATGACACTATGTTTATAGTATTAATTGGTTTACTAGTATTTTTCTCCTTAGAAAAGTTGTTAATTTGGCGTCATTGTCACGGAGATCATTGTGAAACTCATTCACATGACACACAACTTAAAAACAATAAAAGTGGAAGTCTCCTTCTAATAGGTGATTTATCGCATAACTTTATAGATGGAATACTTATAGCTAGCGCATTCATATATGAATTTGAATTAGGATTAGTTACTGCTTTAGCGATTTATGCTCATCAAATACCACAGGAGATGGGGAATATATCCATATTTGTGAATAAAGGTCTTAAAAAAAATAAAGCCATCTTGTTAAATGTTATTGCAAATATTACAATGACTATAGGAGCTGTAATCACTTATATTTTAATTGATTCCGCTGGCGAAATACTTCCTGTTTTGTTAGCCTTTACAGCATCGAACTTGATATATGTTGCTATATCTGACCTTATTCCAGGATTGCATAAAAGAACTGAAATAAAAGAGTCATCAATGCAAATTGCTATGATTCTTATAGGCGTAATGATCGTTTACTTTTTCCATACCTTCTTGCATTAAGATGACAACAAAACTCGAACACCATTCACCAAAAATTGGTTTTGTATCGCTTGGATGCCCCAAGGCAGCTTCTGATACAGAGAAGGTCCTGAGTCAAGTCAGATCTGAAGGTTATGATATTGCTAGTGATTATAAAGATGCGGGACTTGTTATAGTTAATACGTGTGGTTTTATTGATAGTGCCATAGATGAGTCTTTAGATGCAATTGATGAAGCCCTTAATGAAAACGGGAATGTAATTGTTATGGGTTGTTTAGGCGAAAAAAAACATATTATTGAGGCACGGTTTAATAATCTTTTAGCAATAACTGGCTCGGAATCATTTTCAGAAGTAATGGATGCTGTCCATCACCAACTGCCAAAACCACATGATCCACATATTGATTTAATCCCACCTCAAGGGGTTAGGCTAACCCCAAATCATTATTCATATATTAAAATTTCTGAAGGATGTAATCACAAATGTAGTTTTTGTATTATTCCATCGATGAGGGGTAAATTAGTAAGTAGACCTATTGGTGATGTAATGAATGAAGCTGAGAGGCTTGTTGATTCAGGAGTTAAGGAGTTATTGATTATCTCGCAAGATACAAGTGCTTACGGTGTAGATATTAAGTATAGAACTGGATTTTGGGATGGCAAGCCAATCAAAAGCAATCTTTACGACCTTGCCAAGAATCTAGGCGAACTAGGTGTATGGATTCGTTTACATTATGTCTATCCATATCCACATGTTGATAAAATTATTTCCTTAATGGCAGATGGTAAAGTCTTACCTTATATTGATGTCCCGTTTCAGCACGCAAATCATGAAGTTTTAAAGAGAATGAAAAGGCCTGCTAATGCAGAAAATAATTTGGAAAGAATATTAGAGTGGAGAAAAATTTGCCCAGAGATTGCTATTCGTAGTACCTTTATTGTTGGTTTCCCTGGAGAAACAGAATCTCAATTTAATGACCTCCTTCAATTCATTGAGGATGCTCAGCTTGAAAAGGTAGGTTGTTTTAAATACTCTAATGTTGATGGCGCAACTGCAAATTTATTATCTGGCAATATAAGTGAAGAATTGAAGCAGGAAAGATATAACAGACTAATGGAGCTACAATCAAAGATTAGCTTTAAAAAATTAAAAAATAAAGTAGGTAGTATTCAAACTGTTTTAATTGATGAAGTAAATTCTTCTCATGCAATTGCAAGGTCTTATGCAAACGCTCCTGATATCGATGGTCATATATTTTTAGAAAGTCCGAAGGGTTTACAGTCTGGCGATATGTTGGATGTTAAAATAAATCGTGCAGAAGATTACGATTTATTTGCAGGCCCAATTAAAAAGTGAGTAGTACATGGAAATAGTTACGCGATTTGCTCCAAGTCCAACTGGATTCCTTCATATTGGAGGGATTAGAACTGCATTATTTTCTTGGGCTTATGCTAAAAAAAATAATGGTAAATTTATTTTACGAATAGAAGATACTGATATTAAAAGATCAACACCAGAAGCAGTCGAAACCATTAAGGCTGGAATGAAATGGCTTAAACTGAACCATGATGGGGATATTGTTTATCAAACTCAACGTATTGAAAGGTACAAAGAGTTAATAAAGATTTTAATTAAACAAGGCGATGCATATTACTGTTATACAAGCAAAGAAGAATTAGACCAGTTAAGAGAAAATCAACTAAAAGAAGGCAAAAAACCAAAATATGATGGTCGCTGGAGGCCCAATGTAAATAAAGAGCTTCCTATTACCCCAAAGAATATCCAGCCAGTAATCCGCTTCAAGACGCCTAAAGAGGGTGAAATAAAATGGAAAGATATGGTTAAAGGGGAAATTATTATACAGAATCAAGAATTAGATGATTTGATTATTGCAAGGTCTGATGGAACTCCAACCTATAACTTTTGTGTTGTTGCTGACGATTGGGACATGAAAGTAACCCATGTAATAAGAGGTGATGATCATATAAATAATACACCACGACAAATAAATTTATTAAAAGCATTAAAAGCACCAATCCCAGAATATGGGCATTTATCAATGATTTTAGCTGATGATGGACAAAAGTTATCTAAAAGATATGGGGCTGCAAGCGTAATGAAATATCGGGATGATGGCTATCTTCCTGAAGCTCTTATAAATTACTTAGCAAGGCTAGGCTGGAGTCATGGGGATGAAGAAATTTTTTCTGCAACTCAATTATCCGAGTGGTTTGATTTTGATCACGTTACTTCCTCAGCAGCACAATTTGATCAAGAAAAATTAGATTGGATTAATAACCATTACATTAAAAATGAACCAGTTGATAAATTAGCTGCCTTATTAAAGCCAAAACTAATAGATAATGGAGTTAAAGTTATTGATGATGAGATATTAACTAATGCCATAAAGCTTTATCAAGATAGAGAGAAAAACCTGAATGTTTTCTCAGAAGACATTTTATTCTTCTTTAAAGAAGCTAGTCCTTCAGAAGAGCTAAAGAATAAGTATTTAGTCGAAAAATCAAAGAGCCTAGTTAAAACTTTCATTGATGGTTTGGAAGAAATAAACTGGACCAATGAAGACGTAAATAATTTTTTAAATTATTTTATTAAAAAACAAGAAATAAAATTTCCTGAAATTGCGATGCCCTTAAGAACTATAATTGCAGGAACTGATAATACGCCAAGTATTGGGAGTATAATTTTTATAATTGGTATTGAGGTTGTTAAAAAAAGAATTAGTGTTATTTTAGAATAAAAAAAACTATGGAAAAAAATACAAACCTTCAAAATTCATTCTTAAATCAAATTATCAAAGATAATATTCCTGTCTCAGTTTATTTGTTAAATGGGATAAAGCTTCAAGGGCAAGTGAAATCATTTGATCAGTATGTAATAGTCTTAAGTGGAAATACTCCTCAGCTAATATACAAGCATTCCATATCAACAATTGTGCCGTCACAAACAATAAATCTAGAAGTATCAGATTCTAATTAATGTTCGATAGGCCGCAGCTTGGTGACAATGCTATTGTTGTTAGCTTAGATTTTGGTGGCTTTGACATCAAAGAAGATATTAACGAAATAAAACAACTAACAGTTAGTGCAGGATTTAATGTATCTGAGTTGGTCGCAAGTAAAAGATCAAATCCACATACAAAATACTTTATTGGTTCTGGCAAGATAGAAGAAATATTGTTGATGAAAGAAACATTGAAAGCCAATACACTCATATTTAATCATGAACTAACTCCATCTCAAGAAAGAAATATTGAAAAAATCACTGAAATGCGAGTTTATGATAGAACTGCACTAATACTGTACATATTTTCACTTCGTGCAAAAACTTACGAAGGAAAGCTTCAGGTAGAATTAGCTCATCTTGCTCATTTGTCTACTAGACTTGTTAAAGGATGGAGTCACTTGGAAAGGCAAAAAGGAGGTATTGGCGTAAGAGGCGGGCCAGGGGAGAAGCAAATCGAGCTTGATAAGCGAATGTTAGGGCTACGAATCAAGCAACTTAAAGAAAAATTAAGAAAATTAGCTCAACAAAGAGGGATGCAGCGCCGGGCTCGAAAAAGATCGCAAGCATTAAGTGTTGCAATTGTTGGATATACCAATGCAGGTAAATCTACTCTATTTAATTATCTAACACACGAATCAATACTTGCGGAAGATAAGTTATTTGCAACGTTAGATACTACCTCTAGAAAGTTATTCATAGAGCCCGGACATAGTGTTGTTATTTCAGATACAGTGGGATTTATAAAGAACTTACCTACAACACTAATTGAAGCATTTAAGTCAACGTTAGAAGAGGTGACTGACTCAGACTTATTAATACATGTAGTTGATATAAGTAACGAAAATAAAGCTGAACAAATTAAGGAGGTAGGAAAAATATTGGAAGAAATTAACGCACATGAGCTACCTCAAATTTTAGTTCTTAATCAAATTGACAAAATTAACTTAAAAACAAGCTGTGATAGAGATGTCTATGGTAAAATTAATCATATTCAGCTTTCTGCAAAAACAGGCAATGGAATTGAATTTTTAAAGCAAGCAATGGTCGAACATAATCAAACACTAACTAACGAAAGAAATGGAAACTATGCGTAATATTTTAAAAAAACTCTCACCAAGAAATGTTTTAGGCGCTAATAATGATGGCCCACCAGATCTTGATGAATTATTTGTTGATCTTAGAAAAAAGATTGATAATGTATTTAATATCAAGTCAAATACAAGCAACAATCGAAGTAACGGGAGTTCAGGTAATGGCAAACAGCCAATAAATTCAGGCTCTAATAGTATTCCAACTGGTACCATTATTTTAGTCGTATTCTTAATTTGGATGGCGACTGGTTTTTATATAGTCGATCAAGGTTCAAGGGGTGTTGTTCTTCAATTTGGTAAGAATACAGAAATAACACTACCTGGGCCAAGGTGGCATATTCCTTATCCAGTGGAGACTGTCGAGATTGTTAATCAAGAACAAGTCAGAACTAATGAGGTAGGCTATAGATCATCTGGTGCAGGAGGTACATCTCAAGAGTTAAGAGAGTCCTTAATGTTAACCGGTGATGAAAATATTATAGATCTGCAATTTGCTGTTCAATATAATCTTAAGTCAGTTCAAGATTACTTATTTAATAATAGATCTGTCGAAAACTCTGTTAGAGGGGCCGCAGAAACTGCAATTCGAGAGGTAGTGGGTAAGAGCAAAATGGATTATGTTTTGTACGAAGGTAGGGAAGAAATCGCAATTAAAACAAAATCATTAATGCAAGATATTCTAGATCGATATAAGTCTGGAATTAATATAACAAGTGTAACGATGCAGAATGCTCAACCACCAGAACAGGTTCAAGCGGCTTTTGATGATGCTGTTAAAGCAAAGCAAGATTTGGAAAGACAGAAGAACGAGGGGCAAGCGTATGCTAATGATATTGTTCCTAAGGCTCGAGGTACTGCATCTAGACTTATAGCAGAGTCAAATGGTTATAAAGCTGCAATTGAAAATGAAGCTAAGGGTAATGCCAGTCGTTTCGATCAAATCTTAACAGAATATACAAGAGCTCCAGAAGTGACTAGAAACCGATTATTCTTAGAGACTCAGGAACAAATAATGTCATCTGTATCTAAAGTCATTGTTGATCAAAAAGGATCAAATAGCTTATTGTATCTTCCACTAGATAAGCTTATTAACCAAAATAGATCTTCATCAGATGATCAAGATCAATCACAAGCATCTAACCAAAGAAGTGATGGCGGAACATCTGCTTCTGATGTTATCAATTCAATCACAGAAAGATCTCGTGGAGCATTTAATGCGAGAGAAAGGGACGCAAGGTAAATTATGAAAAATATATCCAAAGTAGCTACTGTAATAATTTTATTACTAATTGTTTTAACCTTAGCAACCTTTACTGTTGACCAAAGAGAACACGCGCTTGTATTTAGGTTGGGAGAGATAGTATCAGTTAAAGATAAGCCAGGGATTTATCTGAAAGCGCCTTTAATTGATAATGTTAGATTCTTTGAAAAAAGAATAATGACCTATGATCCGCCGCAACCAGATCGTTTTATTACAAGTGAAAAGAAGAATGTTTTAGTAGATTCTTATATTAAATGGAGAATTATCGACCCATCTCAATATTATGTTTCGGTTAATGGTGATGAGAGGCAGGCTGAGAGAAGATTGTCACAAACGGTAAATGATGGCTTAAGGGCTGAGTTCGGTAAGCGGACTATCTTAGAGGTAGTTTCAGGTGAGCGTTCTGAAATTATGGATATTTTAAAAGAAAGAGCTGATAGAGATTCAAGGCAAATAGGAATTGAAATTATTGATGTTCGATTAAGAAGGGTTGATTTACCTCAAGAAGTTAGTGAGTCTGTATATCAGAGAATGAATGCAGAAAGAAAAGCTGTAGCAAATGAATTAAGGTCGCAAGGTTTCGCAGATTCTGAGAAAATACGTGCTGAAGCAGAAAGAGAGCGAGACATAATTATTACTGAAGCATATCGTGATGCTCAAAAAATTAAAGGTGAGGGTGATGCAAAAGCATCTAGAATTTATGCAAATACCTTCTCTAAAAATAAAGAATTCTATGATTTTTATAGAAGCCTTGAAGCTTATAGGAAAAGTTTTAGTGGGAAGGAAGATATCATGGTGCTTGATCCTAATTCCGATTTCTTTAAATATCTCCGTGGGCCAAGTAAAAAATAATTGCAAGACACTATATATATCGCGCTTGGCTTAGTTTTTATTTTTGAAGGAATTTTCCCCTTAGCTTTGCCTGAGGTATGGAGAGATGCTTTTAGTAAGATGGTGAAATTCAAAACTGGCCAAATTAGATTTTATGGACTTTTATCTATTCTTATAGGCACAATTATAATATTTATTGGAAAGTAACCTTATGTCTCAATGGCTCCTCCCAGAAAATGTAGAAGACTTACTGCCCAGACAAGCAAAACTACTTGAAAACTATAGAAGGAAATTGCTTGATTTGTATGCCAAGAATGGATATGAGTTGGTCATTCCTTCACTACTTGAGTATGCAGAATCCCTTAATGCCTTTGGCAAAGATCTTGATTTAGATACTTTTAAAGTTGTAGATCAATTATCTGGAAGGATGATGGGCGTCAGTTCTGATTTGACAACACAAACTTCACGAATTGATTCTCAATTAATGCATAAGGGCGATCTCAATAAATTATGTTATGCAGGACCTGTCCTTAGAGCTAAAACAGCATTAACTCAATCAAGGGAGCTTTTTCAGGTTGGAATAGAATATTTTGGTAATTCAGATATTGCAGCAGATATTGAAGTGCAAATAATTTTAATTAATTCTTTAAGATTGTTAAACATTAGGGAAGTTACCTTAGATATAAATCACTTAGATATTTATAATCAATTAATATTGGAGTTAGAGTTATCGAAAGAAGATAAAATTTTTATTGCTGAAGCGTTAATGATAAAAGATAAGGATGCGCTTAGAAAAATTCTCAAGCAATACAATAAAAATGTTGCTAGCGAGCAATTAGTCGAATTAGTAAATCTTTATGGTGATAAAGATGTTTTAGATCAAATAGTAAAATTAATTCCTGGAAATAAAAAAATTAAATCTTCAGTTGATAAATTAAAATTAATATACAAGGCTTTAATAGATACAGGGATTAAGATAAGTTTTGATTTTTCGGATATCCGAGGTTATCAGTATCACTCAGGACTCATTTTTTCTGCTTATTCACCGAGTTATTCTACCGCTATTGCACAAGGTGGCCGTTATGACAATATTAAAAATAGCCGAGCGGCAACAGGTTTTTCAATGGATTTAAGATTTATTATCAACCAAATGAAAGCTTAAAGAATTTAAATATGACAAAAAATGTAGTAGTTATTGGAACCCAATGGGGTGATGAAGGAAAAGGTAAGATTGTTGATTGGTTAACCAATCATGCTGATGCAGTTGTAAGATTCCAAGGAGGCCATAATGCCGGTCATACTTTGGTTATCGGGCAAGGCTCATCGCAAAAAGAATACAAATTAAACCTTGTTCCATCAGGAATTATTAGACCACAAATACAATGTTTTATTGGTAATGGTGTTGTTCTTGATATTAGTCATCTTAAGAATGAAGTTTCCAACCTTGAGCAAGATGGTATTGATGTTAAAAATCGATTGTTCGTGAGTTATGGCTGCCCATTGATTTTAAATTACCATATATTGTTAGATCAGGCTCGTGAAGCCATTAAGGATGAAGGGAAGAAGATTGGCACAACAGGAAAAGGTATTGGTCCAGCATATGAAGACAAGGTTGCAAGACGATCTTTGAAAGTCTATGACCTTCTTAATCCAGACAAGTTAAGCGATAAACTAAAAGATATATTAGACCTTCATAATTTTGTGCTTCAAAATTACCTTAAAACAACCCCAGTAGATTTTACTAAGCAATTGGATGAAATTTACACTCAAGCTGAATTTATTAAACCTTTAGTATGTGACGTCTCAGATCGGCTTTATAAATTAAACTCTGAAGGCAAAAAAATACTCTTTGAAGGCGCTCAAGGTGCATTGTTAGATGTTGATCATGGAACATATCCTTTTGTTACATCTTCGAACTGTGTTGCAGGCCAAGCTTCTGCTGGCTCGGGAGTAGGCCCCCAGATGTTAAATTATATCCTTGGAATTACAAAAGCATATACTACGAGAGTGGGTGGAGGCCCATTTCCTAGTGAATTAGATATTGAGAAGACTTCATCACCAGGCAGTCATATGTCAGTTAATGGTAAAGAATTTGGAACAGTGACCCAAAGAAAAAGAAGGTGCGGGTGGTTTGATGCCGCTGCTTTAAAAAGATCTGCAATGATTAATGGTTTGAGCGGTTTATGTATTACCAAGCTAGATGTTTTAGATGGTATTGATTCTCTTAAGATATGTGTCGGCTACACTTTAAATGGAGTGCATCATGACCTTCTTCCTTTAGGTTCGGAACAGGTTGCTGATTGTGAGCCAATATTTATCGACATGCCAGGATGGCATGAAAGTACTTTTGGGGTTAAAGATTGGGACAAGCTACCTGATAATGCTCGGAATTATTTATTAAAACTTCAAGATTTATGCGGTGTACCAATTCATATTGTATCCACAGGGCCTGAACGTGATGAAACAATACTACTTAAACATCCATTTGAATAGATATCAGACTTATAAGATGACGGGGATTTTTGGATAATGAAGAATCCTAACAAGAAAAATGTTTCAATGATCATTTCTACTTCTTGGGTTTTTACATCTGACCCAGAAGGCCAATTGCTTTCTGATTATTCAGTAGTAATTGCAAATGACAAAATTATTGACCTAGTTCCTCAAAGCAAAGTGTTTGATGAATACGAAGCTGACAACACATATCAATTAACCGACCATATACTTATACCTGGGCTAATTAATACTCATACACATGCAGCAATGAGCTTGTTTAAAGGTTTTGCTGATGACCTGCCTTTGCAGGAGTGGTTGAATAATCATATATGGCCTGCAGAAAAAGAATTTGTTAACTCTTCGTTTGTTAAAGATGGTTCAATTTTAGGCTTATCTGAAATGATAAAATCAGGAATTACCACTTTTAACGATATGTATTTTTTTCCAGACGCAACTGCTGAGGCGGTTAAAGAATTAGGGGTGCGAAGTAATATTGGATTGGTTGTTTTAGATTTTCCAACAAACTATGCCACAGATCCTGAAGACTATTTGTTAAAAGGATTTGAATTTAGAGATAAATGGAGGAATGAAGAGTTAATAACAACTTCTATAGCACCTCATGCACCTTATTCTGTTTCTGACGAAGCCTTTACTCTGATCAATACTTATTCAGAAGAATTAAATATTAATATTCATACTCATTTACATGAAACTCAATGGGAGATAGAAGCTAGTATTGATAAATATGGAATAACCCCTGTGCAAAGGCTAAATAATTTAGGAATTATTGGCCCATCGCTTACAGCTGCACATTGTGTATATTTAAACGATCAAGATATGGGCATACTGGCTAAAAATAAAGTTAGCATTGTTCACAACCCATCTTCTAATATGAAACTAGGAAGTGGGATTGCTGACGTTGCAAAAATGCTAAAGCAAAACTTAAGTGTTAGTTTAGGCACCGATAGCTCTGCAAGTAATAATAGGTTGGATATAATGGAAGAAATGCGTTTAGCTGCGTTGTTAATTAAAGGAAGTACAAAGTCGCCAGAATCAATCCCAGCTAATGAAGCTATTAAGATGGCAACAATTAATGGAGCAAAAGCATTGGGGCTGGGTTCAGTAATAGGATCAATCGAAAAAAACAAGAAAGCGGATTTGGTAGCAATAGATTTAAGTGCAATTGAGAATCAACCCATATATAACCCAATAAGCACTCTTGTTTATAGCTCAAGTAGGTCGGATGTTAGTTATGTTTGGATTGATGGGAAGATAAAACTTAAGGAGAAAAGCTTAGTTAATATTGATGAAGAGAGAATAATACAACTGGCAAAAAAATGGCAAAGAAAATTAAAGAAAATATAGATCATAATGAAGTAAAAAAATTTAATTTACTAGCCCATAAATGGTGGGACGAAACTAGTGAATTTAAACCTTTACATCAAATAAACCCACTGAGGTTAAATTTTATAGCAAGCAAAGTTGACTTATCCTCAGCAAATGTTCTTGATGTTGGCTGCGGCGGTGGAATTTTATCCGAATCACTTGCAAAAAAAGGGGCTAAGGTTACAGGTATTGATCAAGGTGAAAATGTTATCAAAATAGCCAAGTTACATATGAAAGAATCTAATTTAAATATTGACTATAAACACATGAATATAGAAGATTATTATAAAATTAGTAATGAAAAATTTGATGTAATTACATGCCTAGAGATGCTGGAGCATGTCCCAGATCCTTCATCTATTATTAATAAATGTGCAGCTCTAATTAAACCTGGAGGGACGATATTTTTCTCAACTATCAATAGAAACCCAAAATCATTTTTATTTGCAATTATTGGTGCTGAATACATATTAAATTTATTACCCAAAGGAACACATGAATATAGTAAATTTATAACTCCTGCTGAACTTCGGGACTGGTGTTTAATTGAACGATTAGATTTTAAAAGTATTACTGGGATGTCATACAATCCTTTTTTGCAGACCTATAAATTGGGTGATGATACCTCTATTAATTATATTGTTGAAGTAAAGGGGTGAATTGATTAGTACAGTTCTTTTTGATTTGGATGGTACATTTGTCGATACTGCTTTTGACCTTATTGAAACAGCAAATATTGTTTATAAAAATAATCATAAATCTAATATACCTTATGAGGAGGGCCGTGAAATTGCTTCTGATGGTATCAAAGCTTTTCTTAGGCTTAGGTTTGATGAGGAGAAAGATGATTTTGATTTATTAACTGATGAGTTTCTAACTATCTATAATAAACAATTTTTAAATAATCCATTACTATTTGATGGAATGGAAAATCTTTTACTAGCCTTAGAAGGTAATGGCGTGAATTGGGGCATCGTTACAAATAAGCCCAGATATTTTTCTGAAAATATTTTAAAATATCATCAACTTACGGAAAGATGTTCTGTTTTAATGTGTGGGGATGATGATGGGTTCAAATCAAAACCATCCCCCGAATTATTAATTGAAGCATGTAGACTTCTTGATGAAAATATTTCAGATGTAATTTATGTAGGAGATGGCCATCGTGACATTTTGTCTGCAAATTTTGCAAAAATTAAATCGGTATTGGCATGCTATGGATATCTAAAAAAATCAGACTTAATTGAAGATTGGCACTCTGATTATATTATTAATAGTCCTTCAGAAATTCTTGACTTAGATGGTCTTTCGTTCAACAATAGCTTGAGCTAATGTTCCACTATCAACATACTCTATCTCTCCTCCCATTGGTAAACCGCGCGCTATTCGTGTAGCTTTAATATCCACATCTTTAAATAATTCTTTAATATATTGTGCCGTAGCATTACCTTCAACAGTAAAATTTGTAGCGAGGATAATCTCTTTGATGTTTGAATTTTTTATTCTTTTTATAAGCTTACTTAAGTGAATTTCATTTGGACCAATTCCATCAAGAGGGGACAGCCGCCCCATCAGGATAAAATAAAGCCCATTATAAGAATGAGTTTCTTCCAGCATCAAGAGGTCAGTAGGCATTTCTACAATACAAATAGTATTTTTATCACGCTTGCTTGATAAGCAAATAGAACATTGTGGCTTTTCTGAAAAGTTATTACATAACTCACAGTGCATTAGTTGTTCAAGAGCATTTGAAATGGATTTAGAAATATTTTGTGCTCCATTTCTATTTCTTTGTAGCAGGAAATAAGTCATTCTTAATGCTGATTTTGGGCCAACTCCGGGTAGAATTTTTAGGGCATCGACAAGACTTTCAAGTACTTCAATTTTCTTCATACTAGAAAGGTAGATTCATTCCTGGAGGTACAAGCCCATTCATTTTTTCACTGCTAGTACTCTCAATTTTTCGAAATGCATCTTTAAGAGCCACGACGATTAGGTCCTCTAGCATTTCTTTATCACTTAGCAAGCTTGTGTCAATATTTACTTTTTTTATATCGTTTTTGCATGACATTAATATTTTTACAAGACCATTACCTGATGAACCTTCTATATTTATATTGGCTAACTCATCTTGGGCTTTTTTTAAATTAGCTTGCATCATTTGCGCTTGTTTCATTAAATTTCCCATTCCACCCTTACTCATATTAATTTTCCTTTTTGTTCGTTGGCTCTATACTTGAGGCTATAACTTCAGCACCAAATTCATTAATCAATTGCTTTACAAATTTATCATCCATCATAGCAGATTCAGTATTTTTCATTAATTCATCATTTTCTATTTTTTTTCGTAATGACGGGGTTTTAGGCTCATTAACCAATGTTACATTTATTTTAATTCTTTTGTTAAAATGGTTAATAAGTACTTCTTCTAACTTCTCAACATAGTTATTTTGATTAAGATGATTGAATTTTTCGTTTAGGGCTAAATTAAAAATATTATCTTTGTAGCTTATTAAAGCGCTTTCTTGAGCGAGAGATTTTGCAATACCAATCTTTAAATTACTGACTAATTTTTCCCAATTCCCATCAAAAATAACTACCTCATTTTTTTCTTCCGAATTTTTCTCACTCTTCAAACTTAACACTTTTTTTATCACACCTTCTTCAGGTAGAATTTTTTTTTTAGTGTTAAATTCAGTGACAGGCAAAATAGATGGATAAAATGCTAACATTCTTAATAGCGTCATATTGAAACCTGTATACTGGTCAGGAGCCAGGTGCAAGTCCCTTCTTCCATTGATAGCTATTTGGTAAGAAAGTTGAAGGCTTTCTGCGGAAAATAAAGTTGATAATTTCTTTATTTCACTGGTCAAACTTGAATCATTAAGACTGTCTTGAATAATTTGATATGTTGAAATTTTATGTATCAATCTAGCTAGTTCTTCGAGAGCTAAATCAAAAGAAATACTTTTTTGATTCATTTCTTTCGAGAGCTTCATTACTTTACTTCCATCATTTTCTACTAATGCATTTAATATTGACACAAGAAAAAAATCATCAATTGTTCCAAGCATTAAAATAATTTTTTTGGTTGAAATTTCAATTCCCGAGTAAGCAATTGCTTGATCAAGTATTGAAAGGGCATCCCTCATACTGCCATGAGCTGCTTTAGCTATTATATCTAAGGCTTCATCTTCTGCATTTATTTTTTCTTCTTTGAGTATATCTTTAAGATACACAGATATATTTTCCGCAGTCATTTGTTTTAAATTGAATTGAAGGCATCGAGAAATAACTGTAATTGGGACTTTTTTTGGGTCAGTTGTTGCTAATATAAATTTAACATGACTCGGTGGTTCCTCCAATGTTTTAAGCATTGCATTAAATGCGCTTTTGGATAGCATGTGTACTTCATCAATAATATAAACTTTAAAGCGGCCAGATGTTGGGGCATATTGAGAGTTTTCTAGGAGATCTCTCATGTTATCAACTTGCGTATTGGATGCTGCATCAACTTCGATAAGGTCTATAAATCTCCCTTTATCTATATCTCTACAAGTGGAACATTTTTGACATGGGTTTGAAGAAATGCTTTGTTCACAGTTAAGAGATTTAGCTAGAATTCTAGCTATTGTAGTCTTACCAACCCCTCGAGTTCCTGTGAATAGATAAGCGTGGTGAAGGCGATCATTATCTAAGGCATTACTAAGAGCTTGGACTGTATTGTCTTGTCCAACCAATGTTTCAAATGACTTAGGGCGCCATTTTCTGGCTAATACTTCATATGTCATAGGTTTTCTTTTTCTTAATTTGATAATGGCGAGTCCGATCCCCGGCACTTGTATCAATAGTTGTGGCTGCTTGCTTCCGCATCTGACCAGGTTGGCTAAATAACAATGCGAGGAGACCCGCCAATTTTATTTTACCTTATTATGCGATTAGTTTAATTAATTAA
>Ga0209830_10000523_pt1 | contig 39858 bp, 37 predicted proteins | sample ArcticOcean_MG_C_12_FD_187439 | JGI IMG/M metagenome (GOLD analysis project Ga0209830, IMG submission 187439) | Marine microbial communities from western Arctic Ocean - ArcticOcean_MG_CB8_130 (SPAdes) (version 2) | ecosystem: Environmental > Aquatic > Marine > Oceanic | place: Arctic Ocean...
TCCTGGTGTGCTTGGTTATCAGATTTACTATTTAATAATATCTGCTTGTGGATTTATTGGAGCTTACGCAGCCTATCTATTGATGCAGCCTAAATCTTAGTCAATATAAACAGGGTGAAAATAATTGATCATTTCTTCTAAAGATGGAGAGTATATGTCTTTTAATATTTTGAGTTTTAATATATTTTAGGCATACTCAGATAATGAAAAATAAAGATAAAATATTAAAAGCTATATACCTATCAGACTATATTCCAGATGTAATGGAAAAAATTGAAGAATCACTGTTAGATGATAAAGATATAATTGATTATGCAGTTCGCGTTGATGGCTGTGCTCTTGAATATGCAAGTGACAACCTTAAAAATGATAAAGGAATTGTTCTAAAAGCAGTTGATAACGATGGTTCAGCGCTTTCTTATGCTAGTGATAATTTAAAAGATGACAAAATGGTCGTGATGACTGCTGTAAAAAGCGATGGTTGGGCTTTGTCAGACGCTAGCGATGCATTGAAGTTAGATAAAGAAGTATGTTTACAAGCAGTTATCACCTCTGGAGATGCTGTTATAGATGACATAGACGATTCACTTAAAAATGATAAAGATATTCTTAATGCTTTAGAAAACTTTGAAGATGATTTTGATGACTCAGAAGATGAAAGAGAAAAGCCGCCTGGATGGGTCGACCCAATTCATGAATATAGAATTGATCCATGTTTTCATGCTATGGGCGCAGAATTTGTTTGTGGCAAAGTAAGTGAAGAATTTGCTAAGTATTGGGTTCCAAAAGTCACAGCATCTGGAACAGATCAATTAACTGATCATATGAAAGCGATTGAAGGGTTTGATACTCCTTTAGACCCTAATTCTCCAAAAATAGTTGATGATGAGTGGGGCAATCGTCCTTATAACGAATTAGAACATATTGAATATTTTACTTATATTTACTCAGACCAGCCTTTTAAGATTACAGAAATTACGGGCGAGGATGATAAATTTGGTGAAGGAATAAATCAGTCAATAGATGTTGATGCAAATTGTCTCTTTAGTAGAGGAGGCGCAATTATCAGATTAGAAGAGCCACAAGTGACACAGCATATTTCAGAAGATGATCTAAAATATTTCGTCCCTGTACTTCTATATCAAAACATTAATAGAGGAGAATTTGGCTCATGGTTTATTGGTACAGATGCAGATGGCTTTGATCCTTCTAAATTAGCATATAGTCAAATTGAAACTAGTTTAGGAACTTTTATAGAAAGACTTTGGTATGACAAAGAGGAGCTTACAAAAGATGATGAATATTTAGGGGATTTTACTCCTAAAGGTGAAAATTCAAATATTGGCTGGATAAACATGAAATATTGGGACAGCGTTGAGAAATATACTGACCAATATATTGATGACAATAAATTGTGGGCATCAGCTGATGAGTGAGTTAAATAAAGATGCTTATGTATTAGCAAGTCTTAGACGCATAGGCCGAAATAAAAAATGGGAGGTATATGTCATTACAAAAATGATTCATTTGCTTAATGATAATAATTTAGAATTTGCCTGCCAACAATGTGTGAAGGTTAAGGGAAGTGATAAATTTTATCTTACAGACCTATGCTTTCCAAGTCTTGGTTTATATATTGAAGTTAATGAAAAGGGACATAGTGGTAAAAATAAAAAGATAAAAGACAGAGAGAGACAGGAGGCAATTCAAAATTCTACATCATGGAAACAACTAGATATTGATACATATGAATATGATGATGATAAAAAAAAGGTAGATAGAACCATAGAAGATATTAATAAAACAATAGAGGATATTGTAGAAGAAATTAAAAAAAGAAAATCTGAAATTGAATCTAGCGGTAAGAAGATTATTTGGGATTATAATTCCCAATATAATCCTAAAAGATATATTAAAGAAGGCTCAATCAGTCCTGAGAAGAACATTAGTTTTCGCTATACAAAACAAGTGCTAAGACTATTTGGTTATCCTGAAGAGAAAGGTCATTTTCAGGGAGGGTCATGGCATATAAAAGGCACTAATGAAATAGTTTGGTTTCCTAAACTATATAATAATGTAGATAAAGATGGAGTTGAATGGGTCAATAAAATAAAAAATAATTTACAGACAATAACAATGCAAAAAAAAGTTAATGGCGTTCCAACTGAAAACCCAGATTTGCTGGAAAGAGCTATTGTTTTTGCCCATCAAAAAAATCTTCTTGGTCAGGTTGTTTATAGATTTATGGGAGTTTTTGAACCTTCTAAGGAATGTTCCGCCAATAAGGTTTTTAAAGATGGTAGGACTGAGACAAAGAGTAGCTTAAATGTCTATCACCTTATAATAGAAAAAGAGCTGGATTTATCCAAATATCACATTAACAATAATTAGGAGATAAAGAATGTCAAAATTAAATGAAACAAGAAAAGCTGGTCAAAGAACACTAATAGGGATTGCGGTAGTAGGAATCTCTGTTTACTTAGGTTTTACACCGTTGTTTGAAAAGGTTAATGGTGGAGTAACAGGAGCAGTCATAGGCGCTTCATTTGGTGCAATATTTGTAATCATCTTGACAATGTATCTATTAAATAAACAAACAGAAATAGAGCAAGAAAGTAAGAAAAGCGAAAAAGTATTTGAAGAAAAGGTTGAATTGTATAAATCTATGCTGGCAACGACAAAGGAAATACTTAGGGATGGTAAATTAAGCTCACAAGAGACAACTGAATTATCATTTGCAATGGAGCAGAGGCACAAACTAGGCTAACTAGCAGTTGCATGAAGAATCTATTGGTCATAAATTCGTCCTTTTTATTTTTTTCCAATATAGCTTTTCTCCTTTATTTTATTCTCTTTATTTCTTGATAAAGCTCATTAGTACGCCATTGTCTTCCAGCTTCATTTGCATGCCAGTTATCACTGCACATTAAATCAGAAGAAGGATATGGATTTTGGGACGTAAGATAAATAGACTCCTTTCCATCCTGCGAATGTTTAGTTAATATATTCTTAAGCTCTTCGACTAACTTTCTCCTACCCCCATCATCTGGTTGCCTTAGATTTTTATTAAATCCGTTTGGAACAGTTATGATTAATTTTGCATTAGGAAATAGTTTAGAAAGATTTATTATTTTATGTGCCATCCATTCATGCAAGTCTGAATCATTTAGATATTCTCTTGGCTTGAAAGGGGTTGGTATAAATTCTCCACAAGGATAATTATCAAAACCAAAATCCCCAAATTCTGCAACGGGATACTCTCTAAATTTCGTATAACCCAATGAATCTTTTAAATAAGAAGCCAATGATCGTTGGGGTTGATAGGTTATCTTATTTTTTCCTACTAAATCTGTAGAGGTATTATTTCTTTTTTTTAAATTTTTAGTTACTAAACTATTGGAGCTATAAATAATAAATGATACATTTTGACGTTTTTTATAGCTAATTGAACTGGTAATGAAATTAAAATAATTTTCATCTGAATAACCTTCAGCTGGAGCAGTTAGATTTATCCAAGTTGAATTTGATAAAGTTCCTAAAGATTTTGCGCTAAGGCCAAACCATGCATTAGAGCCTCCTAAAATAATGCCATCAAAGTGCTCGAGTGAATTAACGGTTTGCTGTTTATTTTTAATTGCTTCAAAAACAGGTTTGTTTGAATAGTTTTCGAAGGACCAAACTAAAAAGCCTAAGTAAAATATTATTAAAAATGGTACAAAAAAGTACCATAAAAATCTATTAACGTTGGCCGTATACAGCATAAGTAAGATTTCCTGAATCAATTAAAAATATAGTTATTAACAAGATCGCTGTTAATGATGTTGGTGTTCTTAAGTACTTGTAGTTTCTTTTTCTTAACATATTTGTATTTCTAAAGAAAAACTCTATTGCTATCAAACCAAAACCCATCATCAAAGAGAGTTTCGTAGTTATTGGTAAAGATAAGATTGTATCAAATGCGCCAAACCCTTCATAAGTAAATAGTAATTTTTGCACTAACCGATCTACATCAGAATCGGCAAATATAAGCCTTCCCAATATTATGCCTAAAATTAATATTATCATTGGCACAATAGGAATATTATTTTTTAAAAGAAATATTGTGATTATAAAAACTAAAGCATGTAAACAGCCCCATATAAAAAAATTTAATGTAATTCCATGCCACATAGCAGATGCGAAAAAAAGAACAATTAAAGCGACGCTTGATGGAAAAATTTTCCTAACGGGTGCGTAGAATAATAATTTAAGCACCGCAGATAAAGAAAGATGCCAGCCGCGCCAAAAATCTATTATATTGTTGCTTGAAAATGGCTGTTTAAAATTTAGCGGGATTTTATATCCAAAAATACCAAACAGTCCGTATAGCATCAGAGATAATCCACAAAAATTGGCGTATACAAATAATTCGAATATAACAGCGAAAACAATAGATGAAATAGCATCAGTCATTTTTATAAGCTCAAATGTGGCGGTCAGAGGAGTGGCAACTATATAGAAGAGAAAGAAGCCTACTATGATAAAAGGTAGGAAATAATTAACTCTTAAATGCGGCCTTCTGTAGCTATAGTTCTTAATGAAAAGAGCTATTGGTCCAGTTGATAATAATAGTGGATTAGCTACTTTAAGAGAATCTGAAAAACTGGGTCTTACGTTTTTAATTACCAAATAAGCTAAAGAAGCTGAATAGAAAGAAAATCCAAAAAATAGAATGTTAGTTGATTCGCTTACTGAGCCTGTCAGAGGAGTGATAATATTAAAAAAAGACAAAATACTAGTAGATAAGAAGAGGCTATAAGCAATTAAGGTTCTACTAATTCCAGATGGTATGGTACGAAAGATATAGATAGATATGAAGCAAAATATTAACGAAGAAATAATACCAATAACTGATAAATTAGAATTAGAAAAAGAAACTAAATGTATAATTGATCCTGCTAACCACAACATTATTAATTTCATAAAACAGACTCTCTTTCTTGTGTATATTCATAACAAAATAATAATTTCATGGACTATGGTTGAAATTAGTTCTGCGCAATATCATAAGAAATACCGGTTCTCTTATTAGAGGTCTTAGAATAATCAAAGACTAAAAGTCCGTCAGCATAATTATATGTATGGGTACCTTTTATATTAGAGAAAAAATCAGGCTCTATCTCGAATAAACTTTTTTCAGAGTAATTTTTTTTGTCCATTGAAATTATCTTAGCCACACCTAAAGATTTTCCATATGTATCAAATCCTTGGCGTTGATAAACTCTGTAAGTCCCCGTATTGTCGATTATTAATCCTCCATTACGAGCTTTTAAAGGATCAAAGATGATTGGATTATTGGAATGAGCAACCCAGTCTGCGTTCAAGGGATTCGAATTGTAGAATAAATGTAACTGTGAAAAATGTTCTCCCACAATACTCTTATCTAGATTAGAAATTAACAACCACTTGTCTTCATAAAAGAATATTGCTGTATCTGCAGCTGAAACATCTGACATAATTTTTTTATGAAACTCCCATTTCAGAGGAAATTCCAAGCATTTATATATTCTTATGTCTCTTTTTTCGGCTGTCTCGGGACACATATACAATTCCCCACCATATTCGAATAAATATGGATAAGCTAAATGAAAATCTTCCTTTAAAGCCGAACCTAGTTCCTTATATCCCTCTTTAGTAATTTCATAAACGGATATACTACCCCTGTTAATGGAATAATCAAAATCTTCGACAAAACAGTAATGTTTATTATTTCTCTTTATCACAAAAGGGTCGGCAAGGAATCTGTTCTTTGGATTATGAATTTTTTTAGAACGCCAAAGCACTGCATCCATCCAGTTCTCAGTAAATTGATAGGCTATTCCCCAGCGGTTTTTTATTCCTAAAATTGCCCTTATTTTCTTTGAAAGAAATATAGCTGCTGTTTTAAAGCAATAATAAATGCTTTCATGTATCTTCGGATTTTTATAGAGTTGGGAGCTGTAAGGACTTTTGGGATAAAGACTTAATGATGGAGCATCTGATGTTATATCCTCAAGAACTTTGTGCATGAATGGATTAGATATTTCGTATAAATTAGCTAAATTGAAACTGTAAAACCAGCTTGTGCGTATAAATCCTTTGTACAGGACATCACCCCCATCTAACTCATCGGTAAGTCGTTGAATTATAAATCCAGTTTTTGGATTTTGTTTGTATACTTCCCAAAAGCCCGGTGGGCCACCTCTATTAATATTATTATCTGCGTGATGAAATGAAATAATTCCGTTAGGACAGATAGTTAAAATCTCTCCTTTAAGTATACCGCTCCCTGAACGGACGAGGAGATTAAGCCCTGCCTTTCGAATCTTTCCAAGATCAGAATCACTATATCTATAAATAAGTCCACTTTTAGAAATTTGTGGATTAACTGTAATTATGTCAAAGTTATATTTTGTCAGATCAAATTGGTCATACAGGTGATGATATTTTGATTTTTTAGCTAATATAGTTTTTTCTAATTTGCATATTGCTCTGAATAAAATTTTAGAAATGAGTCTTGAGAATCCTCTTTTTTGAAAATTTCCAAGGAATTTTTTAAATAAATTTGTTTGATGCTCAGCATTATTTACTATTAGAGTAGTAATCTCATAATTTTGAGCTGAAGAAGCTAATTCTACTAAATCATTAACTTGCTTTGATACTTTAGTACCATTAACGATTATCCCAATTTTTTGCTTCACTTAATATTACTCCGATTAAAAAATTTAAACATGCTCTAAATTGATACGTTATATCTGGCAAACCATAACATTGTATCTTGAAACCTCTTTTGTCTCTAATAAATCTATCAGACGCTTCAGTTGCAGTATGCAATCAATGGGGGATTGGTAATATAGGTGCTTTTTTTGATGTTTGTAAGAAGCTTGGTATAGAGATTAAATAACATTTTTTAATCAATAAACGTTGGTGTATAGGCTTCGTGCTCGCCTGTGTACCAGTATTTAATGATCTTTTCTGCTGGTTTCCCTCTAATTGACTGAGAAATATTGGGGAATCCTTCAAGTGGTGTCTTGTTAGGATGCTGATCAGGCTCTGCATACAATGTGTCAGATAGCCAGTATCCAGTGGTTGTAGTCGTACCTAACGCCTCAAACACTGCTTGATTATCGACTGCTCTCAATACTGCTTCTGTAAGCATTGCTTGAGCCGAGAAATCAGTTTGTATCTCATATTGTGTACATTCATAATAGACACCATCAAGAGTTCCTGCTGTGCAGTATCCATCTTCCCACCAGCCCTTTGACAAGTATCTTGTATTACTTTGACTAAAAAAGTTGAAGATAACTTTGGGTATAGTCGTACTTGAATTATGCCAACAAGGGTATTGAGTTAAACAATTCCATTCCTCATACGTATTTTGAATCGACCATGCCGCTTTTTCTTGCAGCAGATCAACAGTTGCATATGCAACTTCTTCAGCAGTCAGTCTCATATTGACAGAAAGCCCAACACCATCCACCTTGTCAAATACACGTTTGTCATTCCAGACCAGACCTTCACCCATATATACTTTGCCTGAGAATCTTTCTCTAATTTTGTCGATAAGAATACCCATTCTTTCCATGTAATAGTCTTTGAGTGCATCAGTTTCTGCCTGAGTATGTCCTTGACCGTCTACACCACATGAAAAACATAGCCACATAGCACTCCAATCTGCTGACACAGACTCAACACCGAGAGTCTCCAATCGATCTGCTTCCCATACCATATGTTTTTCATGTGCATCCATAATTTTTATTAACAGCGGCATGTCAAGCCTAACGTTCCCGTCAAACGGAAACAGTAATTGATCAGTATTTGCAATACGCATGTTAAATTGCCATGCATAATGCAAATCTAATCCTAGATCATTTGCTATTGCAGTAATCATATCAATATCAGCATCAGACAAATCTTTGGTATCATGATTTACTTCCCATGCCCCATCATTAGTCACGTCCCAATAACCATAGTTATAAATCGATGCAGTATTCACGCCGTGATCTTTAAGTCTACGTAGGGTCATCCTATACATGAGTTTTTTGTATTCGATTTCAGTACAATCAGCTATCCAACTAGTACCAGCTCTTTGGTGGGCGCCGTAAACTTGTCCTGCTGAGTAATCCTTCAATCCTATGCCTTTATAAAGATGATCATCGCCAAATGAATTTTGAGCCATCGGCACTTCGTATTCTCCTATGTAAGACTGTGGGATATCTGGATTGTGTGGATTAACACACGAGCCTTCAGAATCTTCTGTGTTGACTGTAATTTCGACACTTGAAGAGGCATCTCCGCATGTGATAGTAAAACCTTGATCACCATAACTAGTAATAGCAATAGTTTCGCTTCCAGATGTAGATTTAGTACCAGACCAATACCCTGATGCCGAGCAAGAAGATGCGCTAGTACTACTCCACGAGACTATAGTAGACTCGCCCAGGAATACAGTAGTTGGATTTGCTGATATAGATGCGGTTGCTGAATTAGTCTCTGAAGTTAAGTCATTACTTGCGCTTCCTCCGCCTCCTCCGCAACTCGACATGGTGATTGTTATAAAAATGATTACCAAGATATAACTTAGTTTGCTTATCCGCCTTGATAAGATCTTTTTTATCCAGAATTCCATTCTAATTATCGATCAAAGCATTTCAATCTTTTGATTTACAAGATGCTGAAGTAATGGACTTTCTGATGATTTTTTAAATGCTGCATCAATGTCAGAAGATCTTTTCTTCATAACAGCATGATAGTTAGGATGAGTAAATATATAAAATTCTCCATCGTTAAGAGCTTCTACAACTCTCTTCCCAACAATGGAAACTTCAATCCCATTTTTTACCATTTCTTTGGCTTTATTAAAAAAACTATTTTCATTATCTAGATTTACCATATCAGATTGATACTGAGCTGGACGATTTCTTTCAGAATCATAAATACGCGTTTGAACAAAAGCGGGGCATAAAACAGACACATTGATACCTTTACTCTCAAGCTCTCCAGCCCAACTTTCCGATAGTGCCACTACTGCAGCCTTCGTTGCAGTATAAGCTCCACTATAAGGAACGCCGCCCATTCCTGCCATGGAAGCAACATTTACAACCCATCCACCTTCATCATGCTGCTTTATCAATGGAACCATGACTTTGGCTCCATAAACTACGCCCATCAAGTTAACGTCTAATGCCCATTGCCATGCTTTTTTATTCTGACTTTCGATCGATCCTGATTCTCCACCTACTCCAGCATTGTTTACCACCATATGAATTTTTCCAAATCGTGCGATAGCTTGCTCTGCTACAGCTTGCCACTGATCTTCTTCAGCTACATCGAGTACAACAGGCAATACACAAACTTCATTTGCTTCAAGCTCCAAAGTAGCTTTTTGAAGATTTTCTTCATTAATATCTGTGAGAACAATATTCATCTTCTGCTCACCTAGCGCTTTAGCAATAGACAAGCCAATCCCCTCAGCACCGCCACTAATTACTGCTGTTTTTCCTGTAAATTTAGACATATTAATTTTCCTTTAAAATCTTTTTTTAACTCAATATCTTTATATAGCTGAGGCAATAATATGCCATGGACTTATCACTTTCAATAGTTGTTCTAATGAACCTAGAGACCTTTTCTGGGTCCTGGAAAAAAACGATTTGTCTGCTTTTGATAGTCTTTGTAGCCGGGTCTTTTCTGGACAGAAAAGTGTTCTGATGGCACGGCTCCTGTTGTATAAACTAAAGTGGTATACATAAATTTGGAGGCCAGAAAAAGCCCTAGCCCTAGTAACAGCCATACTAGTTCACTTTCAAAAGCTTTAAGTGATAACCAAGAAGGAAGAGCAGCGATGACCAAACCATTCCATACCATCCACTCTGCAAAATAGTTAGGATGACGACAGTATTTCCAAAGACCAACATTACATACTTGACTGTATTTGCCCTCTTTCTTCATTTTTTGGAGAAAGCTAGCCTTCTGAAAATCTGCAATGGATTCCATCGTAAATGCCAGAATCCAAATAACAAGACCAACTAACTCTAATAGCAGAAACTCTTGACTACTATTGGAGGCAATAATAAAAACAGGAAATGCTAAAAAGGATGCATTAGCTAAACCTTGAGCAATAGCATCTATCTGCAAAGCTAGCGCTGTATTATTTTTACCTTCTTCTTTCCAGACTATGCGTTGATATTGATATCTAGGAAACTCTTTTTCTAGTAAGCCCAAGCGCCACATTTTTAGAGCACCTAGACCCATGCGAAGTCCAATCAATATAACTACACTACTAACAATAAGAGACCTCAACCAGTAACCATCGCTAAAACAAAAACTGATAATACCAAGTAAGACTAAGCCCCAAGGCCAGCCTATATCTACATAGCTCATTCTCCCAGTTCGCCAAATAGGTATACATACTACTAAGGTAAAAAGAACTAACTGAGCCAAGCTATTTAAAAGAGCTAATTTAAAGAATGTTGTGGACCATAAAATAAAACCCAGTCCTAGAAGAAAGGGATAAACAGGACGAAGATAATTAATCATTTAAAACTGTGTTTAATTTATGGGTAAGTTCTGTTGCAAGAAAGTAAACATATTACCACCCATCACTTTTCTAATCTGTAAGTCACTTAAGCCTAGTTCAAGTAATTCATGCGTTATTGCCACAAGCTCTGAGCTATCAAAGCCTGGAGTAATAGTTCCATCAAAATCTGATCCTAAAGCTACATGATCAACGCCGATAAGCTCAATACCATACATAATAGCTTCAGCAACTGATTTGGGGGTATTGTTACAGATTGCTCCATCCCAAAAACCAATACCGACTAATCCACCTTTTTTAGCAATTGATTGCATTAAACCATCGCTAATATTACGAGGAGATTCACAATATCCGTTAAAGCCCGTGTGGCTAACAACAATGGGTCTATTAGTGATATCCAGAACATCTTTGACAACATTTTCAGAAGAGTGGGAAACATCAATAATAATATTTAAGCGAAGCATCTCAATTATGGACTGCTTACCAAAATCAGTTAACCCTTGCTTAGTTATCCCATGCAATGATCCCCCAAGCTTATTATCAAAGAAATGATGCAAACTCATCATCCGAAAGCCTTTGTCATAAAGCCTTTGTATATTAGTTAAGTCCCCATCTAAAGCATGAGATCCTTCGGTACCAATAAGACCACCGATTAATGTTGGATTTAATTCTCTTTTAATCATGAATTGCTTCAGATCAGATTGAGACTCTATCAACATTAAATTTTTAGAATCTCGAAGTGACAAATCACGCATTTTTTCTGCCTGAAAGATTGCTCTTTCTGTAAGACTTGACCAAGTTTTAATTGGCCAACCTTGGACAATAGCTAGAGCAGTAATATTATCTCTAGCGTCCGTCTCATTGCTGTCAAAATTTTGACCAGAAGGTGATTTAGTTACTGTTGTAAACATCTGCAAAGCTATATTTCCTGTTTGCATCCTTGGTATATCCTCATGACCATAATCATAAGTCTTGCTTAAATCTCGATTCCATAAAGCGCTATCTGAGTGCCAATCGCCTATTATTAATGTTTTGTGCAACTCTTTAGCCTTATCTGACACGACAAAAGGCAAATGATCTGAGACTGGGTTCATTTGTTTATCAAGCATAGCTGGAAGAAAAATCCTACCTGCGGAGATTGAAAGAAAAATTACAAAGACTAACCCTAGTATTATTTTTTTAATCATCTTTGCAATATATCAGAATCTAGAATATTTAGAACATTTCTTGCTGATAGTGTAGAAGCGGCATTACCTGAACTAGTAAGTTTTTTATAGTTAAGATTATGATGAAATCAAATATTCATATTTAAAAGAGGTTTTGTAGAGTTTCCATTTGATAAGAGCTAAGTTTGCCCTTACTTTCTGCATCAATACATTCCTGTAATTCTTTTCTATTTTTAATTCCTAAGATTACAGAACTTACTTTTTGAACACTCAGAGCGTACCTATGCGCTAAAGATGCAGGAGATTCATCCCATTCCTTGGCAAGCTTTCTAAAAGGCAAGGCTCTTTCAAAGTCCATGAAATCAGCCTTATCTATTCCTGAAGGATGTGGTTTTCTATCCATATTAGAAGTAAGCGCCCCTGCTTGAACAGCTCTAATAGCTAAAATCGGTATATCTTTTTTTTGACATTCTAGTAACACTCTACTGGGATCGGGTTTTTCACTCATATACCCAATAGCACCAATTGAATTTAAAATGTTTACTGCGCACTGCATAGCCTCAGGTGGATGCTCATGATTTATAGCTTTAATAAGAGCTTCTTCTTGCCCTAGTCCAATTCCCCAGTGATCAATTTTTCCTTCTTTTTTTAACATTTCAAAAGCTGGAATTACCGCATTGTAATAACATGAAAGAGTGGTGGCATTTGTAGCTCTATGTTCATTTAAAAAAGGCAGTTGATAGTCATCCTCTATGAGTTGGGAGTGAAGAAGGAACAAATTAACCTTATCGACCCCCATTGTATCTAAACTTCTGCAAAGAGAATTATTTAGTCTGGTATAAACTTCTGAGTCTGTAACTGTTCCAAGCCTGCATTTGGTTGTTAAGTTTATTGCTGAGTAATCTTGGCCTTTAAAAGCTTCTCCAACAACTCTTTCTGCCTCTCCTTTTCCATACATTGGAGCTATATCAAGATGATTGATTCCGGATTCAATTGCTAAGTTCACAGTAGAAACTCTTTCAGATCTAGTGGTTTGCCCCCAAACATTACCGATGCCACCACCTCCCAAACTAAGAGCGCTTACAGTGCTGAAAGGTTTAAATTCTCGTTGTTGCATTATTTATTTCTGATTGTCTCATTTTCTTAAATACCCTCACACTTCATAAGTCCTTCTATTTGGTCTAAACTCTAAGTAATGAAAAAATATTTACCCATAGTCTCTATAGTTATTATGTTTATATTACTAATAATATCAGGTAATTTATTCATCTAAGAACTAGTTTTATCTAACTCTCTCAAATAGATATCAAAGTCATCATCTTCCATAAAGATTCTGCACATCTCTTTTCTTATTATGACAGAGGTTGTTATAATATTTTTCTAATAAACTGGAAAAAAAATGAAGTATAACTATAGAATTATATGTGCACTTATTGGATGGCTAGCGCTATCTCTTAGACTTGTCGATGTGTTATTAATCGGTCAGTACGCTAGTATCGCTGAAGAATTGTTTGTCTATTTTGGGTTTTTCACAGTTTGGACTAACATCCTGATTGCGCTTGCGTTTACGGCGCCATTACTTGATCAAGATAGAAAGTTATATAATTTTTTCATGCGTCCTGCTGTTCGTGCAGCTCTTGCATCTTATATTTTTATGGTATCCGTTGTTTATCATATAGCGATCGCGCCTAGTTGGGATCCTCAGGGTTTCACTTTGCTGACCGCTCATGGCTTGAATACAGTCATGCCCATTCTCTATATTGTCGATTGGTTATTCTTTGCTGAAAAGCGACCGATTTTCTATAAACATCTTCCTTATTGGGTCATATATCCTGCCGTGTATGGAGTGACAATAATTATCCTGGGGTCATTAACCAATGTTTATCCTTATACATTTCTTGACGTATCTCTCATAGGCATTGAAAAAGTATTAATGAATATGTTCGGATTAGTTGCAGTTTTTGCGGTGGTTGGCCCTATTTTTATCGCGGTAGCTCATCTGATTTCTAATAGAACCGAAACCTAGAAGAAAGTATATTGTTGACGAAATCTCATAGATAAAGGTTTCAGGTAGTTTAGCTACTCCCACTCAATAGTCGCAGGTTTAAAGAGTCTTATAGACGAAGGGCTGCAAGCACGAAAATAAAAGTGTGTAACTTTCGTGTAACTCTTACCTTCTATTCTCTTGTTACACAGTGTGTAACTTTATTTCATGACTTTAATTTTCCACCAAATAATAACGGGGGTTATCAATGCGGTTGGAAGAACCCACCATATCCACACAGGCTCAATATTAACATTCACAACTAAAACAGCGGTAATCACTGCAATGGTTCCACCCATCATATTGCCCAAGTGTCTTCCTATTCTTTCTTTTCCGATGGCTGTTTTGTTCTTATGACTCTTAAAATCACCGTAACCCAAAACAATAGCCAAAAACCCAAAAACTAAAAGAGGTATGTATTGAGAGTTGTTATTCATGAAGTAAATTGCAGCCAGTATCCACATCCCCACTCCGGATAAAAGCATCAAGCCCACAGCAATCCAATCCGAAGTAGTAGCTATACCTTTTCTGTTTCTAGCAAAGCGGATGCCTGCAAAAGCTAAATAGAAAGAAAAGAACGCTATTAAAAATAAAAAGATGTTGCTGGTGATAATCGACATTGGAATAGCTGTTAAGAAGATAGCAACCATGCACCAGAAATATGTTCTACCTAAAAGCACATGGAGTTTTTTGCCTTTCTCAGATGAAACTGCCATAGCAGCACAAAGCAGAGCAATGGTTCCAGCTAGGATATGTATTGGTAATAAAATTTGCATCGTTTCATTCCCACTCAATAGTTGCCCGATTTCGAACCCCTATAAACAAAGGGATACAGAGGTGCAAAAAAGAGTTTGTCATAAGTTTGTCACTACATTTCTTTGTTTTCAATCTCATATCCCTCATTTTAACCCATTTTGTGACAAGGTTTGTCAGGAAGTAAACAAGGTTTTTCCCACTTTGAACCTATAAACCGAAAGGATAACTATCATTTTGGTATGAAGACTAAATAAAAATGAGACCCATTTGTTCTACAGAACAAATATATTAACCAGTTAATTTTCGCATTAGTGATTCAAATATTCCTCGACTAAACCATCGCGACCAAAAAAATGCATATATAGTTCCTAAAATACAAAATATTAGTGCAGCAAAGAACGCTTGTGATGAAGTTTGGCTGCCAGTCAGTCCAAGAGCATCAACAAACCCTAAACCGACAACGATATGAAGGATGTATAAAGTAAGTGTTTGAGTCCCAGCAGGAGAGATTAAATGATAAACGTTACTATCTTTAAATCTCTCGGATGCCATTAGACAAAGACCAATAACAAGAGAAGCTGCGCCAGTAGCCGCTAAAACATAAAGTGGCATTGGTGGCATCGAATCAGTCATAACCAAAAACTGAAGTTCCGAATCAATAGGGATTAAATAGCTTGAGAGTATAAAACTCATAACTTCTGCAAATAGAATGGCAGTCAACCCCCATGCAATCATCTTAACCTGGACTTGTCTTTCTCTTAATGAAACGCGACTCAAAAGAATGCCAAACAAGAAAAATCCTAACCACGGTAAAATTGGATGGAATCCATTAAAAAAAAGATTGCGGATGAATCCGTCAATTGTCCAGAATCCAGAATAGGTAAGTTCTTCAAAATTCCAGCCTGCTTCATAGTTAAAAGAAAACAACATAGCAACAAAAACCACATTGAGGAACAAAATAACCCCAATCAACATTCGATTACTTAATGGGAGTAACAAAACACCAAAGAAGAAGTAGAAGGCATAGTAATGCAAAATATCTCCCACGAAAATAAGCATATTCAAAAGACCCAGAACAAGCAGGAATATTGATCTCTTTATAGTAATCTTGATTGACTGACTCATTCGTTTCAAACTAGAAAGGCCTAATCCAATACCCGCAAGAACTACAAATGTAGCAGAAGCACGCCCTTGTAGTAGTCCTATGAGATCACTAATGACCCCCTCATTGCTTTGAACTCCATGTGACATAGCAATATCAAAATTAACAATAACCATACCTATAAAAGCAAAGTATCGAGCAATATCTAAACCAATTAATCGAGTGCTCATAAGATTCATTTTATTACCGATCAATAGTCGCAGATTTACAGAGCCTTATAGACAAAGGGCTACAAGCACGAAAATAAAAGCGTGTAACTTTCGTGTAACTCTTACACTCTCTTTTTTTGTTCCTATTATTTAAGAAAATTTTGATTTGAAGTGATCTGAATTTTAATCTAAATAGAAATCACTTGTAAATTTTCCAACCACCAAGTGCATCTCCGCCGCTGGCATTTTTGGGTATTCTGGTATTTGAAGTAGAAGGGCTATTGCCTTTTGTATATTTAACAATCCAATGAGTATTGCCAAACATACCCTTCCTTTCACTTCCTACAATATTATAGTTAGAATCTTTCCATGTAATAACTGGCCCATTTTTATCTAGTTGAAATGAAGGCATAATTTTCTCCGAATTAAGTTAGCTATGTAAATGATACTATAAATTTCTTTATTTGTTTTTTCGTCACTCCAACTCAGTATTTTTGTATGTTATTGATTTTATTCACTTTATTCCCACTCAATAGTGGCTGGAGGTTTGCTGGAAATATCGTAAACCACCCTACTCACATCCTCTATCTCATTAACAATCCTGTTTGAAACATGTTCTAAAAAATCATATGGAAGATGAGCCCATCTAGCTGTCATGAAATCAACGGTTTCCACTGCTCTTAATGCAATGACTTCAGCGTAACGTCTTTCATCACCTACTACACCGACAGATTTAACGGGAAGGTAGACAGCAAAAGCTTGACTAACCTTGTCATATAAATCGGCTTTAATAAGCTCTTGAATAAAAATGTAGTCTGCTTCTTGAAGAACTGCTGTTTTCTCTTTGGTTACTTCACCAAGAATTCTGACACCTAAACCAGGACCAGGAAAAGGATGGCGATAAAGCATTTCAGGAGCTAATCCTAATTCAACTCCCATTTTTCTAACCTCATCTTTAAAAAGATCTCTAAGAGGTTCTACTAGATCCATTTTCATTTCCTCTGGCAGTCCACCAACATTGTGATGAGACTTAATAACTCTAGCTTCTTTAGATTCAGATCCAGATGATTCAATGACATCAGGATAGATAGTTCCTTGAGCTAAAAAATGTACGTCTTTAATTTTTATAGCCTCAGCATCAAAGACATCAATAAAGGTTCTTCCAATAATCTTGCGCTTTTGTTCAGGATCTTCAACGCCTTTTAAGTGGCGTAAAAAAGCTTCTTCGCTGTCAGACTTAATAACATTAAGGTTCATATTTTCTTTGAAGGTTTGCATGACTTCAACTGCCTCACCTTTTCTTAATAAACCATTATCAACAAAGACACATACCAGCTTCTTACCAATAGCTTGATGTAATAAAGCTGCAGTAACTGATGAATCCACGCCACCAGATAAACCTAATAGGACTTTATTATCTCCAACTTTTTCTTTTATCTCTTCAATTCTTTGGCTAATAAGGTCATCCATCTTCCAATCATTGCGAGCATTGCAAACTTTAAAAATAAAGTTTTCTAAAATAACTTTTCCAGACTCTGTATGGGTAACTTCAGGATGAAATTGCAGGGCAAAGATAGGCTTAGAGTTATGTTGCATAGCAGCTATAGGCGCTGATGCTGTCGATGCTACTAAAGTAAAATCATCTGGAATATCTTGAACCTGATCTCCGTGACTCATCCAAACATTTAATGTTGTATCTAAATCTGAAAATAAAATGGAATCGGTTTTGATGGAAATTTCAGCATGTCCAAACTCTTTGTGTTCAGAAGAAATAACCTGACCACCCATTTGCTCTGCTAAGGTTTGCATGCCGTAACATATTCCTAGTAAGGGAATATTTAGATCAAAAGCTATTTGCGGTATTCTCGGGGTATGACTTTGAGTGACAGATTCAGGGCCACCAGAAAGAATAATACCTTTAGGATTTAAGGCTCTTATTTTTGCTTCATCAATGTCCCAAGGAAGAATTTCAGAATAAACATCGCTCTCTCTTATTCTTCTTGCTATAAGTTGAGTATATTGTGAGCCAAAGTCTAAAACTAGAATGGTATCTATTGTTTTATTTGCTAATGAAATTTTTGCTTTAGCATCCATAGTAAAAGTAGTTTAAGTGTTAACTTCTCTGATAATTAGGTGCTTCTTTTGTAATCATTACATCATGTACATGGCTTTCAGCCATACCTGCATTAGTAATTTCTACAAATTGGCTCTCATTTTGCATAAGCTTGATTGTCTTACAACCTACATAACCCATGCATTGACGAACTCCGCCAGTTAGCTGGTTTATAACATTCTCAACCCAGCCTTTATAAGGCACTCTACCTTCAATGCCTTCGGGTACTAATTTTTCACTATCAACATCTTCTTGAAAGTATCTATTAGTATCTTGTCTTTCAGACATAGCACCAAGAGATCCCATGCCTCTATAGGTTTTAAAGCTTCTACCTTGAAATAATTCAACTTCGCCTGGGGCTTCTTCTGTTCCTGCAAAAAGACTACCCAACATAACTGTATCGGCTCCAGCAGCTATAGCTTTGGAAACATCACCAGAATAACGAATACCACCATCAGCAATAATAGCTACATCACTGCCATTAAGCGCCTCTTTAATAGTCATAATGGCTGTTATTTGCGGAACTCCAATACCTGCAATAATTCTTGTAGTACAAATAGAACCAGGACCCATTCCAACTTTAACTGCATCTGCTCCAGCTTCTTTGAGAGCTAAAGCGCCTTCGGGAGTTGCAACATTGCCACCTATAACATCAATATTTTTATACTCTTGCTTAATTTTTTTAATAGTGTCCATTACATTTTTTGTATGACCATGAGCGCTGTCCACAACAAATATATCAACACCTGCTTCAACTAAAGCTTTAGCTCTCTCTAGCGTATCAGTCCCTGTTCCAAGCGCAGCGCCAACCATAAGCTGACCTTGAGAGTTTTTAGTTGCATTTGGATGTTCTGCTGATTTCTCTATATCTTTCATAGTAACTAGGCCTGTAAGTTGGCCAGATGTATCTATAACAAGAATTTTTTCAATTCTGTTCTCATACATTAATTTTTTTACTTCATCTTGAGATGTGCCTTCTGTTACGGTAATAAGCTTTTCTTTTGGAGTCATGATTGAGGATACTAGGGAATCCATATTGTCGGCGTATTTAAAATCTCTACCTGTAACAATCCCTTTAAGCTCGCCATCATCAACAACTGGCATGCCGGAAATTTTTAACTCTTCAGTTAATTGCCTTAATTCACCAATCGTTTTGGTAGATCTTATAGTTGAGGGATCTCTAACAACTCCACTTTCATGTTTTTTTACAGCTTTTACTTGAGAACATTGATCTTTTATAGAAGAATTCTTATGAATAATTCCAATACCACCTACCTCTGCTAGAGCTATTGCCATACGTGACTCAGTCACTGTATCCATAGCAGCAGATAATAAAGGTATCTTTAAAGTTATATTTCTAGTTAATTTGGTCTCTAATGAAGATTCACTAGGCATAAAATCGCTGTATCTCGGCAAAAGAAGTACATCGTCAAATGTTAAAGCTTTTAGTTTTACTTTGTCCATGCGAGATTATAACTCAAGATCATAGAGAAAAAAAAGTCATCTAAGGAATTCCGAGCAATTTATGTTGTTGCAGGCTTAGTTTCCACTTAGGGTTACTCTTACAATAATTGATAGTGTCTAGCGTATTTTGCTCACTTTTCTCAGAGTCCATAGGTTGTAAAAAATAATGGTCAAAAATAAGATTTTGTAATTGATCTAGCTTTAACTCTTCTTGAGGAAAGACAACTTTTAATTCATTACCTTTAAAAACTTTTAATACTGAACCTGATTTAGGAGAAACACAAATCCAATCTATAGCAAAATCTATTTCAATAGTTCCATTAGTTTCAATTGCTGTTTCAAAGTTTGAAGCTCTACATATTTCTATTAAATCTTTATCTAATTGAAGCATAGGCTCGCCGCCAGTAAAAACAATATAGCCATCTACTTTTGAATCCCAGATAGTTTTAATGACTTCTAATAATTCTTCAGCAGAATACTTGCCTCCATTCTCACCATCAGTTCCAACAAAATCAGTGTCACAAAAATTACATATAGCATTAGCTCTGTGTTTTTCTTTACCTGACCAAAGATTACAGCCTGTAAATCTAACAAAAACAGCAGTTCTGCCGCTTTGAGCTCCCTCTCCCTGAATAGTTTTATAAATCTCTTTAACCGAATACATTATGAATAAGTTAGGGGGTCAGAGGCTTCATTTTGAGCAAACGCTTCAAGCCTCTCAACACATGAGCCGCATTTCCCACAAGCCTCATCTTGTCCTTCGTAACATGTCCATGTCTTTGCATAATCAACCTTTAGATCCATTCCAATTTGAAAAATTTCTCCTTTGTTAAGGTTAATAAAGGGAGCTTTAACAGAAACTTTTGCTGGATCACATAATCCAGCTGCAAGATCCATGGATTGTAAAAACTCAGGTCTACAATCTGGATAAATAAAATGATCACCTGCATGAGCTCCATACCAAACTTCGTCAATATTATGAGCAATAGAGTAGGCAATAGCATATGACATAAAGATCATATTTCTATTAGGAACAATAGTGGACTTCATAGACTCCTCTTTGTAACTCCCGTGCGGTATCTTATTATCTTTATCTACCAAGGATGATGATCCAAAAATACTTAACGGATCGCCAATATCAATCAGAGTATGTTCTAAGCCTAACTCTCTACAATTATCCTTAGCAAAGTTAATTTCTTTTATATGCTTTTGACCATAACTAAAAGTAATGCAATCAACTGACATACCTTGACTTAATGCATGATGCAGCAATGTGTAGGAATCAGATCCACCAGAGTATATAAGGGTAATTTTTTTCAATTTTCTAAATAAAGGCTATCTGTTTTTGAAGCACAAATAAAATCATTTTTATGCAGTCCTTGAATCTTATGAGACCACCACAATATCGTGACTTTACCCCATTCAAGAGTTATTTCTGGATGATGATCTTCAGCATCAGCCATGTTTGCTACACTATTTAAAAAAGTAACTCCGCTTTGATAATCATTAAAATTAAAAACTTTTTTTAACTGATTAATCGGCTCAGTAATAAGATTCCAGTCTGTAATCTCAGACATAAGATTATTTATCTCTTCGTTAGATAAGGTAGGGGCACCAATTTTGCAGGCTTCACAAGATTGATTTAATAGCTCAGCCACCGATTCCACCTTTGGTCAGTTTTGCAGGATTAAGTAATTTTTTTAATTCAGATTTGCTCATCCCTGTTTCCTCATGTGCAATATCAATAATAGGTTTATTTTCTTTGTAAGCTTTTTTAGCAATTGCAGCAGCATTGCTGTAACCAATAATTCTGTTTAACGCTGTTACTAATATTGGGTTTTTAGACAAAGATTCATCTATATTTTTTGAATTAACTTTGAATGTCTTGATGGCCTTATTTGCAAGGAGAGGCATAGCATTTCCAAGCAGATTAATGCTTTTAAGAAGATTGTAGGCAACCATTGGTAGCATTACGTTTAATTGAAAATTACCACTTTGCCCAGCAATAGAAATACTCACATCATTTCCAATAACATCTGCGCAAGCCATAGCAACAGCCTCAGGAATAACAGGATTAACTTTGCCTGGCATAATGCTACTTCCTGGCTGCAGCGCTTCTAATTCAATCTCACCAAGACCTGTTAATGGGCCACTATTCATCCACCTCAAATCATTAGAAATCTTCATTAATACAATACTTAGATTTTTTAATGCTGAAGATAGTTCTATTGCATTATCTACAGAACTTAAGCCTTGAAAGAAATTTTTGGCAGGTTTGGTGTTAAGTTTAGCTATCTTATTTACCTCAGTGCAGAAATTTTTAGAAAAATCTTTGTGGCAATTAATTCCTGTTCCAATTGCTGTTCCACCCTGAGGTAGTTCATTCATTCTATTGGTTGAATTAATAAGACTTGTTTTACAAGACTCTAATTGAGCCTTCCATCCAGATAACTCTTGAGAAAACTCAATAGGCATAGCATCCATAAGATGAGTTCTACCAGTTTTAACCTTTCCCTTTAGACTGACCATCTTTACATCAATGGCTTTGATTAAGATATCTAGATTTGGAAGTAATGACCTTTCCATATCTATTAACGCGCTTATGCATATTGCTGTAGGAATAACATCATTAGAGCTTTGACTCATATTTACATCATCATTAGCATCAATTGATAATTTTGAAGCTTTCGAAGCTACATTGGCAATAACTTCATTAGCATTCATATTAGTACTAGTTCCAGATCCTGTTTGAAACACATCCAATGGAAATGATTCATCATATAGACCTTTTGCAACCTCTTTGGAGGCAGCTTTTATTGGAGCAGCTTTTTTAGCACTTAATAATTTTAATTTCTGATTAGTTACAGCAGCAGAGTATTTAATAATACCAAGAGCCTCTATAAAAGATCTTCCAAAAGGGAATGCAAATTTAATTCCACTAATTGTAAAATTATCTAAAGCTCTTTGTGTTTGAGGTCCCCATAAGGCGTTTTGAGGTACCTTTACTTCTCCTAGACTATCTTTTTCAATTCTATATTTCATAATAATGTCTTTATTTGGTATCCTATTTTAACATTCATTAGTTCTAAGGGGGATATACAATGTCAAATGTTACACCTATAAAAATTGATATCACAAATGGAAGACTTCCTGTCAAAGGTAAAGGTCTGGAAATGACTGAATTTGCAAATGTTGCAGAGCTTCGAAGGAACCAATTAGAAAAATTAGCTGCTGGATTCAGGCTGTTTGCACATTTTGGTTTTAATGAAGGTGTTGCTGGCCATATCACTCTCAGAGATCCTGAATTTAATGACCATTTTTGGGTTAACCCTCTTGGCGTTCATTTCTCCCAGATATCTGTTTCAGATCTAATATTAGTTAATCATGATGGAAAAGTTGTTCAAGGTGATAAGCCTGTAAATGTAGCAGCTTTTGCTATTCACTCAAGATTGCATGCTGCTAGACCTGATGTAAACGCAGCAGCTCACTCTCATTCAATTTATGGAAGAACATTTTCTACCTTAGGAAAACCACTGGATCCAATTTCTCAAGATGCATGTGCATTTTATGAAACTCAAGCTATGTATAAAGACTTCTCTGGTGTGGTTGAGGAAGTTAATGAAGGTGATGAAATTGCTAAAACTTTAGGTGATAACAAGGTAATTATTTTACAAAATCATGGCATCCTTTCTACAGGACCTTCTGTAGATATTGCTTTATGGTTTTATATGTCTATGGAAAGATGTTGCCAAGCTCAACTGATGGCTGAAGCTGCAGGTGAACCAATATTAATTCCGCATGATACAGCTATAAAAACTAGAGAATTTATTGCAAATGATATGGCAGCTTGGGCAAGCTACCAACCAGCATTTGATATGATTGTTAAAAAAGAGCCTGAATTATTAGATTAACTCACAGGAATAATTACAGCTTTAGTTTCTAAGCATTCATCGATACCATGAGATCCGTGTTCTCTTCCGTTACCTGAGGCTTTATAGCCACCAAATGGTGCCGCACTTCCTCTTGCTCCGCCATTGATAGTAATCTGACCAGCTCTAATCTTTTTGGCAACTTCTTGCGCATGACCTAGCTCACCTTGAATGTATCCAGCTAAACCGTACTCTGTATCATTAGCAATTTTAATTGCTTCCTCTTCTGTTTCATATTTAAGGATACATAAAACTGGACCAAATATTTCTTCTGTTGCTATAGTCATATCATTGGTGACATTTGCAAATACAGTAGGTTTCACGAAGTAACCTTTATCACAACCTTCTGGCTTTTCAGGCCCTCCTGCTACAAGAGTTGCACCCTCTTTAATACCAATCTCTATTAATCTTACAACTTTTTCATATTGAGCCTTGTTTGCTATTGGTCCCATTCTAAATTCACCCTGAGGATCTCCAACCGTCGTACCGTTTGCGGTTGCAGCGGCAATTTCAACAGCTTTATCATAGTTAGTTGATGAAACTAGCATCTTTGTAGGTGCATTACATGACTGTCCAGAGTTTAAGAAGCAATGTCCTGCTCCACCTTTAACTGATTTTTCTAAATCAGCTACATCGTCAAGAATAATATTTGAAGATTTACCTCCAAGCTCTTGTTGGACTCTTTTTACTGTAACCGCAGATGCTTGTGCAACTGCTATTCCTGCTCTTGTAGAGCCTGTAAATGACATCATGTCTACTTTTGAATGCTCAGACAAAGCTGCTCCAACTGTAGGCCCATATCCATTCACAAGATTAAAAATTCCTGCTGGAACACCTGCTGCATCGAAAACTTCTGCAAGCAACATTGCGCAATAAGGAGAAATTTCACTTGGCTTGAGCACCATGGTGCATCCACTAGCTAATGCTGCTGAAACTTTAGTGGTGATTTGATTCATAGGCCAGTTCCAAGGTGTAATCATTCCAATTACGCCAATTGGCTCTTTTCTAAGTATGTATGTACCTTCAGTTTTTTCAAATTCATAAGCTTCTAGAGCTTCTAAAGTGTCTTGAAAATTCCTAAGTCCCGTAGTGGCCTGAGCTGCACCTGAAAGCCACAAAGGGGCGCCCATTTCTTCAGAGATAGTGTCTACAAAATCTTGCATTCTGTTTTCGTATTCTGCGATAACCTTTTTTAATAGATCTATACGCTCTTCTTTAGAGCTATGAGAAAATGTTTCAAAAGCATTCGAGGCTGCATTTACAGCAGAATCTATATCTTCTTTTGTTCCTGCTGCTACATGACCAATAACTTCTTCATTAGCAGGATTAATGACTTCAATCTTCTCATTGGATGAGGATTGAACCCAAGCACCATTAATATAAAAATCTAATTTATCTTTCATCAGTAAAACTCCAAGTTATCAAATTATTTTCGTTGTAAATTATAGTTCATTTGCTATTCAGCAATAAAGTAAAAGTAACAAAAAATTAGAATAAGCCCTCTATATTCTTATCTTTATCTACACCTATATTTTCAGAAGCAGGTTTTCTTGGAAGACCGGGCATAGTCATAATTGCGCCACAAATAACTACAATAAATTCTGCACCAGAGCATAAGCGAATCTCTCTTATAGGAATATCATGTCCAGTGGGGGCGCCCATAAGCAAGGGATCTGTTGAAAAACTATATTGAGTTTTTGCCATACAAATGGGATAGTGTCCGTATCCATTTTTATCAAGATCAGCAAACTGCTGCCTAACTTTTTTATCAGCAATAATATCGTTTGCACCATATATATTCTGAGCAATATATTTTGTTTTTTCTAACAAAGGCATGTCATCTTCATACAAAGTATTGAAATCTGAATCTTTTGAATCGACCATGTCAGCCACATATTGAGCTAATTCAGCCGCACCTTTACCGCCATCAGACCAGTGTGATGAAATTTTACATTCAACATTTAACTGCTTACAAAAATCAATAATAGCCTGATGCTCTTCTTTGGTATCAGTTACATATTCATTAATTCCCACTACTACCGGAACCCCAAATTGACTAATATTCTTAATATGTTTTTCTAAGTTTTTGCAGCCTTCAGTTATGGCTTCAATGTTTTCAGCTTTTAAATTATCTTTTGCGATACCACCATGCATTTTTAGTGCTTTAGTAGTTGCAACAAGGACTACCGCATCTGGAGTAAGGCCTGCTTTTCTACACTTAATGTCAAAAAATTTCTCTGCTCCTAAATCTGCACCAAAGCCTGCCTCTGTGACTACATAATCAGCTAATTTTAAAGCTGTTTTAGTTGCAACAACTGAATTGCATCCATGTGCAATATTTGCAAATGGTCCTCCATGCATAAAAGCAGGATTATTCTCTAGCGTTTGAACAAGATTTGGTTGAAAAGCATCTCTAAGTAATGCTGTTACTGCTCCATGAACATTTAACTGCTTAATTGTTACCGGCTCCAAGTCTCTAGAATATCCAATAGTGATATTACTAACTCTCTTTTCAAAGTCTTCTAAATCTGAAGCTAGACAGAAAACAGCCATTATTTCTGAAGCAACCGTTATATCAAAACCACTTTGCCTAGGAATACCATTTCCTGGACCGCCTAAACCACAAGTAATATCTCTTAGTGCTCTATCATTCATATCTACGACTCTTTTCCAAGTAATCCTTCTTGGATCTATATTTAAAGAATTTTCCCAATGAATATGATTGTCAATGATTGCTGAAACTAGATTATGTGCAGCCCCAATTGCATGGAAATCTCCAGTAAAGTGAAGATTAATATCAGTCATAGGAATAACTTGAGCATAACCACCTCCAGCAGCCCCTCCCTTCATTCCAAAGCAAGGTCCAAGACTTGGCTCTCTGAGGCAAATCATAGCTTTCTTATCTAGATGACATAAACCATCAACCAGACCCACGCTAGTTGTTGTTTTACCCTCTCCAGCTGGAGTAGGAGATATTGCTGTAACAAGAATTAGCTTTCCATCCTTTTTGTCTTTGCAACTATCTATAAAATCATACTTAACTTTAGCTTTATCATTGCCATATAAAATCAAGCTGTCACTTGGAATTCCAATTGAATTAGCTATATCATTTATATCGTTTTTTGAAGCTGCGCTTGCAATCTCAAGATCTGTAAGAAACTCTTTCATAATTTTTCCCCCTATAGATAATCTTTTATTTATGAAGTATACATAAGAAGAAATAACTAAACTATAAGCTTTAAAAACCTATATAGTCTTAGCTTTATTGAAGACTTCAATTGCTCTTACTCTTGACTCCTTAAGGTCTAATATTTGCAAAGGATAATTACAGTATTTTCTATGTTCAAGAGGTGGGTCATGGATAACAGACTTATCTAGATCTAGAAGTTCAGGTACATATTTTTTAATAAATAAACCTTCTTTATCAAAGTTTTTAGATTGAGTTATGGGATTAAAAATCCTAAAGTAAGGCGCTGCATCAGTCCCAGTTGAACTGCTCCACTGCCAACCTCCATTATTAGATGCAAAATCACCATCTATAAGATTTTGCATAAAATAGGCCTCGCCAATTCGCCAATCATGCAGCATATTTTTAGTAAAAAACATTGCTACGACCATTCTCAGTCTATTGTGCATCCATCCCTCATGTAGCAACTGTCTCATAGCTGCATCAATTAATGGGAAACCTGTATTACCAGTTTTCCAGGCATTAAGATTCTTTTCATCAGAGATCCATTCGATATTTTTTGTATAATCCTGAAATGGCTTACCTTTACTCACTTTTGGAAAAGAATACATAATATTTCTATAAAATTCTCTCCAAACAATCTCATCAATCCATTTAGTAATCCCAATATTTCCAGAACTTAATTCAAAATTATTTTTTTTGAGCCCCTCTAAAATACATCTTTTTGAAGAAATAATGCCACATGCAAGATATGGTGAAATTCTGCTAGTTCCATCTAAGATAGGATCATTTCGATTCTTAGAATAGTCTATAGCTCTATTATCAAGAAAATCATTCACTCTATCCAAAGCGCTAATCTCACCTACTGGCCAAAGACTCATATCAACACCATGAGTAGCACTCAAACCAAAATTAAAGTTTTCTACATTTGAATCAAAATTAAGTTTGTCTTTAATTGGATAATCAAAATCAATATCTAAAAATTTCATATCAAAATTTTCAACCCATCTTCTTTTAAATGGTGTAAAAACAGAAAATGGATTATCTTGCCCTGTTCTTAAAAAACCAGGCTCATAAATAATTTGATCATTAAATATCTCGATCTCAGATCCGCCTGCTTTTATAGCATCATGAACATGCTTATCTCTATTAATCTCGTCTAATCCAAATTCTTTATTCCAATAAATCTTATCTATAGAGTGTTCTTTTATAAGTTTAGCAATTTCATTTTTTACATTATAAAAACTTTTACTCTCAATAATCAGTAGCGGCACATTTACTGCATTTAAATTTACACCTAAAGATTTAAGATTTTGTATTAAAAAATCTTGTTTAATATTTGCTTCATTATGTGTTTTGAGTTGCTCAGGAGACCATGCGTAGATAGTTATTACTGAGTCGCACTCTTCAAATGCTCTTTTCAGAGAGGGGTTATCATCCATTCTTATATCATTTCTGAACCACACCAGTCCTTTCATAGCTCAATCCTTGTAAAGATACTTCTTTTTAAATCTTCTCTAATTAAATTAATTTGATCAATATTATTGATGCCCTCTTCAAGACTTAGTTCGGCTTTAATACTTTGACTATCAATAAGCTTTAAATCTCGGTACTTTTGAATATGCTTACTATAACGATCAGGTGTATCTATAGATGCAGGAAAAAGAGTTGTTACCTTTTTACCGCTACTAATTGATTCAGAGATCATCATTGCGCTATCTTCTGTAACAAAAATTTTAGCAGCATTTCCAAATAATTCAGCTAAGTTAGCATTGGCGCCACCATGATGAAACCAAATGGAATCCTTTGTATAACAATCACTTAAACTGTCTCTTAATAAAGCTTCTATAGAGGGATCTGTTCTTCTGGAAGTGACAATTGTAATTTTTGAATGCATTGAGTTAGTAAAGTTACTAATATTTTGAACTAATTGGTTCCATTCACTTGCTTTGTAAGAGTAACCAATTCCCTTGCCGCCAATAAGTAAAAGAGCTGAATTATTAGATGCATTATTATTTGAAGCATTTTTACATATCTCTGGTGAATAGAGGTTTGGAGTTATATCTAATACCAGATTATTAGGAGTATCAAAGTATCTTTCAATTGTTAAATGTACATCAAAATTATTAGAATGAATGCCTCTTGGAGAACCTAATTGAATATTTGGAACTGCAGTTATTAGCGATAAGGCTGCAGAATAAGCTGCTGTATTTCCGCCTGCTGCAATAATAAGCTTTGCATTAGAGGAATCTATTGATTTAAATAAATTTATAATGATTTTAGCTTTAAATTTAGTAAGGTTGTTACATAAATATCTTGCAAGTAGCTTAATGGGTGACCTGAGTAATCTAATTTTTACTTCAAGATTTTTTACCTCTTCGTTAAGAAGAATATCTTCTCCCAAAAGTAAGGCAACTCCTCTGGATTGATTAAAGTGTCCGGGAATACCATCACTCAGAATTAATGCTTTCATATTATTTTTTTATAAAAAGGTTCGAATATTCTTCAACTAATGCATCATTAGCCATAAGTAATTCAACTTTTTTAATATCTTCTGGATGATCAACGCCAATAATCGATTTATGAGTCATTAGTGAGCTTATTTCAATATCATTTTCTAAAAATCGCATCATATCTATAGATTCAGTAATTTCTAAAGTTGTAGGCTCTAACTCACAATATTTTTCTAAAATTTTTGCAGTAAAGCCGATCATGCCAAGCTGCCTATATCCTGAATTTGATTTATTGGGTATATGCGCTCTGCTAAAAAATAAAATGTTGCCATGAGAGTCTAAAATAGACTTAACAACACTCGAATTGGTCATATCCTCTCCTTCTATGGGATGGATAATATTTACAACACAATTTGAGCTATTTTTAAGCGCTAAGGCAAGATTATCTATCTCTTCAGGATCAATTTGCGGCTCATCTCCTTGAAGTAAAAGAACATAATCATATTCTTCACCCTGTTTCTTGTATATCTGAAGAGCCTCTTCAGCTCGCTCAGTAGCCCTTTCATGTTTATCAGAAGTTAAAACTGTTTCTATACCAAAATCTTTACCAAATTGCATAATTTCAGCATCGGGTGTTGCAAGAACTACTTTGGTAACTTCTTTTGCTTTTAAGGCTCGAAAATAACAATGAGCTATCATTGGTATGCCGTTAATTGTCTCTAAGGGTTTGCCTGGAAATCTTGAGGAGCTCATTCTTGCAGGAACTACTGCAAGAATTCTAGTCATTACTAAATGGTGTTCTCGCCATTACATCTAACATTCTAAAATCTACACTAAAGGCAATAAAGTTATACCCCTGAGATTTTCGCAACTCAAGCTGCTCTAAATCAGGCTCTACTATATGGTAGCCTCTTTTAATATCATATTTTTTTGCTGTCTCTAATATAGACTCTTCTGCATTAATAAAATCTACATTTGTAAAATCACCAGCTATGCCCATAGATGATGATAGATCATAAGGCCCAATCATATAACCATTAATATCTTGCGAAAACATTTCATCAAGATGGTTTAAAGCTTCTTTTGATTCAATTTGAATATATAGCTCAATCTTATTTGAGATATTTTGAATGTAATTATTTTTTGCTTTAGCCTCGCCATAACCTTGAGCTCTTGCAAGCCCCATGCCTCTTGTTCCTTTAGGAGGATAGTTTGTGGCATTTATAGCAGCTAAAACATCCTCTTTAGACTCAACCATAGGTACAATAATACCTTTTGCACCAGCATCTAAAACCCTTTTAATTTGAACCTCGTCATTACTTGAAACTCTCACATAAGGCTTTGCGCCAGCTAAATCTATTACTCTTATAAGCTTTTCAGCTTGATCAATGGTGATTGCGCTATGCTCAAGATCAACAGTAACCCACTCATAGCCTGCGTTCACAAGAACTTCAGCAATAGCCTCACTATAAAGACTAAGCCAAGTTCCTAAAGATATATCAGTATTGCTCATAGTATAAGTTTATAGAGGTATTCTATTTTCATCCAGTCCATTAATTGCAGCAAGACCCATTGAGATAACGCCTTCAATAGTCATACTACCCAGATGAGATGTCGCATAAAAATTATTTAACTTTAATAAAGGGTGATTAAAAGCTGGCTCTTTTTCAAATACATCAAAGGCAGCAAAAGCATTCTGATTTTTATTTAAAAATTCTTCTAGAGCTTTTTCGTCAACAATTCCGCCTCTCGAGGTATTGATAATCCTGGCATCCTTTTTAAGGCAAGCTAATTCATCAGAGCTTATTAAATTTTGCGTCTCTTTTAATAATGGAATATGAACAGAAACTATATCTGCCTCTTTAAGCACTTCATTTAAAGAGCTTTGCTGCAGACTATTTATAAAATCCTCAGATCTTGATGGGAATTTAGCAATTAAGTTTTCTTTAGAGAATTCAATGCCATCATAAAAAATAATTTTGCATTTAAATGGCTCAAGTAACTCAGCAAGCCTTTGACCAATATTACCAAACCCTATAATCCCTATAGATTTACCAAAAAGTTCATGACCTTTACTTTGACTCCAAATATTATTAGAAATATCTTCTTTGCTTGATGGCGCTCTTCTAAGGGCTATAAGCATATGCATTAAAGCTAGCTCAGCAACAGATTGTTTGTTAGTTCCAGGTTGAAAACCAAGGGAAATAGCCTTCTCTTTCATTGATTCTAGATCAATATTATTGAGCCCTACTCCAAACTTACTAATAACTTTTAATTCAGGTAGTTGATCTATTAAATTTTTATCAAAACTTTCTAAACCTACAATAACTTTATTTTGCCCATCTAGAAATTCTAGCAGTTCATTACCAACAAGAGTTTTGCCAGAATTGTTTAAAGTAACATTTGTATACCTAGTTCTTAATTCATCAACCAAATATTTATTAGCTGAAAAGGATCTAGAGGTTATAGCTACTTTATCAAGAGTGTTCATTTTCTAAATATTCATTTGAAAAAAATGCATCAACTTGGTATGCATCATTTTGATTTAATAAAGAAACTTTACCGCCAGCTGCCTCTACAATCGCTGCTCCAGCTGCGATATCCCACAAATAAATACCAAACTCTTTATACAAGTCCGCTTTGCCTGAAGCTACATAAACTGATGCCATTGCTGCAGAACCAATCATTCTTACTTTTTTCCATGACTGAAAATCATGGATCATTTTTTGCATTGCTGCATCAGAAAAATCTGTTTTTGCAGGCAGTCCAGTAACTATCGTAGCTAAACTTTTTTCTTGAACTTGGGAAACTGTAATCTCTAGATCATTTAATTCAGCTTTATGATTTTTTGATCCAGAATACATATCATCATGATTAAAATCATAAATTACTCCTAAAACAGGCAGGTTGTTGCTAATAAGAGCAATCGAAACACAGCTAATAGGAATATTTCTAGCAAAATTAGCAGTTCCATCCAAAGGGTCAACAACCCAGTAAGTTTTACCTAATTCTTTTACTGAAGCTCCAGACTCTTCGCCTAATATTGGAAAACTTGAATCTTTTTCGAGTATGGACTTAATTAATGCTTCAGTCTGAATATCGGCTTGAAGCTTTATATCTTTATCTTTGGAATATATGGTTGCCGAAATATTATCTTTTTCACTAATTAAAAAATCTCCAGCTTGTTTGGCAGCTATTTTTGCTAAATTAAGCTCGTTATTAAGATTCATTGTAATATTTTGCTCTCCATTCCGGATCAGCTTTATAAATTTTTTCGATAAGTTCCATGATTTTTAAAGCTTCATCAATAGAACCGTTTTCTATTTTATCAGAGTTTAATAACACATTAGCGAAACACTTAATCTCCTCATCCCAAGATATATCTTCATCATAACTTCTCTCTTCAACTTGAGGTTCTGTATTAAGCTCTGCAGGATCAGATGAAATAATTGTTAGAGTTTCTTCTCCATAGCTTTTTGAACTCGTTCTAAGACCTCCTAGAATAAGAGAGCCTCTTTCCAAGGTAACATTTAGATTAAAAGTATGCTGCCATTGAGTAGCAGATGACATGAGCTGAGCAACTATTCCATTATCTGATTTCATCATCACATAAGCATTATCCTCAACATCAAAATTCCAAAAAGAATTACTTATAAATGAATGAACGCTTGTGAAATCTCCAGCAAAATATCTCATTAAATCCAGCATATGAATACCTTGGTCTAGCAGTATTCCACCTCCAGATTCAGAACGCTTTGTTCTCCAGTCAGTCTGATTAAAGCTAATCATACTAGACTTACCATAAACCCCTCTAAGGTTTACAACCTTACCTAAAGAGCCATCTCTGATAATACTTATAGCATCTATAATTGATGCATGGAATCTGTGATTAAAGCCATACATTAATTTTAGATCTGTATTTTCTTGTAGAAAATCTCTAATTGGATAAAGTTCTTCTAGGCTTCTTGCTGGCGGCTTTTCACAAAAGACATGTAAGCCCTTCTTTAAACCTTTAAGCGTGGCTTCTGAAGCTAGTTTATTTGGAACACTTACAAACAAAACATCTAAATCTTCTGTATTAATAAGGTCCTTATAATCATAATAGGTATTAATGTTATCTAGGTCAGCAGGATTTTCTTTAAAACTTATATCAGAGACAGCAACAACATCAAATGCTTCATGCTGAGCTAAAACTTTATGCCTGGTCTTACCAACTATTCCATATCCAGCAATGCCAACTCTTAAAGGCATGCTAGGATTCTGGGTTATATGTAACTCGATAAATTACATCATATTTATCATCAGAAACTAAAAGTGAACCATCTGACAACATAAATGGAGCTGAAGGTCTGCCCCAGGCTTTTTTACCTTGAAGAAATCCTGTAATAAAATCTTTGTATCCAGTAACGTTACCTTGCTTGTCTGTGGAAACAGCAACAACGGTATAACCAGAGGGGTGAGACATTCTATTCCAGGAACCATGTAAAGTTATAAAGAGAGTATTTTGATACTCATCTGGAAAATGATCATGTGCGTAAAATGCTACGCCTGTAGGGGCTACATGCGCTCCTAGTTCTAATACTGGCGGGATAAACTCTTTATTTGCATCTCCATATTTTGGATCAACAACATCAGTTGCATGCATAAAAGGAAATCCATAAAAACTATCATCTTCTTTTACTACATTTAATTCACATGAGGGAGAATCATCACCCAACCAATCTCTACCATTGTCGGCAAAATAAAGTTCTTGTGTAACAGGATGCCAATCAAAACCAATACTGTTTCTAACGCCTCTTGCAACATGCTCCCAATTTCCATCATTAAGACGCATGATTGATGCAAATCTTGAATCTTCTTCTAGTTCCTCAAGACATGCATTGCATGGGGCTCCTACAGGCACATATAGCTTATTGTCAGGACCAAATTTAATCCATTTCCAACCATGCCATGGATTTGACGGTAAATTATCTGTAACTAGCTCCTTCTCTGGCATTCCTTCTTTATTAGAATTCAACCAATCTTCGATATTTCTAATGACCCAGACTTTGTTAACTTCTGCAAAATATAAATCACCATCTTTATAGGTAACACCCCTAGAATCAAAAAGATCTTTAGCAATTATTCTATTTGTATCAATAACGTAGTCATTATTTAAATCTAATAAAGCATATATCTGGCCCTGGGAGCCAGATGCTGTAAAAATATATTCCGTGCCTTCTGCCATTTGTCTTGGGCTAGATATATCTTCAGCAAAAATTTCTATTTTAAAGTTTTCAGGAACAGATAAGAGTTTTAAATTAGAGTTTTCACCTAACAATAAGCCAGGAAAAGCTAAAAGTATGTATAACATTGGTACACTTTTATGCGTTATTTTATGTGATATTGGTTTAATAAATGTATTATGTATAGCTTGTATCATATTAAATTGTAAAATTAGGAATTAATAATTAAGTGAATATTAACATACTTGTAGATTATCTTATTCTTAGTGGCTTTGCTTCTTTGGGGATTAATTACATTATAAGAAATATTGCTAGAAATTATAATGTGCTGGTGGATTTACCGGATAAAAGCAGAAAATTCCATAAAAGACCTACTCCTTTAACAGGCGGAATAGCTATCTTTTTTAGCTTATTGATTTCAGGCAAAATATATATTGATATTAATGATCTCAATGACTTTATTCCTCTATTTTCTATAATGCTATTTGTTGCTTCATTTTTTATAATTATTGTTTTTTTGATTGATGATGCTAAGGGTATAAAACCAGCCTATAGATTAATTGCACAAATTGCAGCTGCTTATTTTGTAATCCATTCAACTGGTATTTATCTTGAAAACCTTGGTGATTTATTTGGATTTGGAGAAATCTATTTAGGAGTTTATGGGATACCTATAACCATATTTTGTGTTGTTGGGGTAATGAATGCTTTTAATATGATAGATGGAATTAATGGGCTATGTGCTGGATCCGCTCTAGTTATGATGCTTTTTACTGGAGTAGCTTCAGGATTTATATTTGATTCAATGTTGGTTCTGCTTATAGGCTCTATGGCAGGATTTTTAGTCTTTAATCTTCAAGTAATGGGTAAGAAAAGAGCAGTATTCTTAGGTGATCATGGGTCGAATTTTATTGGTTTTTTAGTAGCTTGGATAGCTATTCACTGTTCGCAAATGGAGTCTTATCCAATTAATCCTATGACAATAGTATGGTTTATAGCAATACCACTCTTAGATTGTATTGGCTTAATAATTTCCAGGACATTAAAAGGCTTAAGCTGGGCAGCACCAGGCAGAGATCATATTCACCATAAACTTATGCAAAATTTTTCTCCTGAGATGTCATTATTTATTATATTAAGCTTCTCAACTATTATGGGGTTATTTGCTCTTTTCTTAGAAAATAATTTTAGTGAAAGTACATCTTTTTATGGATTTGGTTTATTTGCACTTATGTATTATCTAATATTCCATTTTAAATATAGAACCCTTGAGGTCAGGACTAAATATGTTTAATTTTTTTAAAAAAGAAACTTCAAATAAAAATATTAATGATGATATTTCTTTTGATGTTGAGCTGATTGCATATGCTTTAGCCTACGAGGTAGCAATTGCAGACGGTAATATTGATGATGATGAGCTAGCTAGAATTAAGGCAGGTCTTAAAAATATTTCACTTAAATTATCTCAATCTAGTGACGAACTTTTTCAAGTTATAGAAGAGCATACTCAAAATAGTGTTTCTTTCCACGACTTTGTTGAAGATATCAATAGTAATTTTAATAAAGAACAAAAGCTTGCTTTAATTAAGTTGCTTTGGGAAACAGCTTATGCAGATAATGTATTAGAAGTTAATGAAGAAAGGTTAATTAGAAGAGTTGCTGATCTAATTAGAATTAAATCTTCTTTAGTTTTAAAGCTTAAGGAAGAAGTTCGCTCAAGCTAAAGCTCTAATACTCCGCTATTCTCTTCTAGAAATTCTTTAGCTAAATCTCTTGTACACTTTCCATTAAGTCTTTCTTGATAATCATCAAAAACGTCCTCTCCAACAAAAGTGGTAACTTGAAATAACAAAGCGCATTGTTCTCTAAAATTAATTACGGAACTTAATTCAAGCTCTGTAATTAAACTATTTAAGTCTTTATTGAAACTTTGCATGCCTAGGTCGCTTCTTTTATCTAAAATCATAATTGATTTTTTATTGTTTTCATTAATAAAAGGAGTCCACTCTTTATTATTGGTAGATTTTCCAGGTATACCATTTTTTGCAAAATTAGCCCAAAAGTTCATCATATTTTTTTCAGTAAACCTTTTTGAAGGACCTGCTGGATATAAAATAAAGTCAAAATCACCAACCAAATCGTCATTTCCTGATACTAATGGAATTTCTGACGCATGAAAGGCTCCAATCAACTCTGCAAAGTCTGCAAACAAGTATCTTCTATGATCATCCCAATCAAATCTATAGGCAAAAATATCCTTATTTCCTGCTTGATACATTGATGATAAGGGTTGAGTAACTCCTCTTAGCTGCCAAGCTGTTCCTCTGAAATAATTAAAGGCCCGATAAGATTTTTTATCTCTTAAAACTGGTTTTGGTATTCCTAATATATTTCCTAAAAAGCTTTTCTCTAATTTAACAAAATATTTTGCTGATGCTAGCCACAATTTCACTTCATCTCTATTTGATCCAGCAATTGTTGGAACTATATTAAGATGTTCTGGATTGCCTAGGGCGGCCTTCATGCCTTCATAGGGCATTGTAATGCCATCTTCTGTAATCAAAGGAAGAGAACCTACGCCATCCTCTTTATATAGTAAAAATAATGTATATGGATCTATTTCTTTTAAGATTTTTCTTTGCTCTGTTATATCAATTAAATCTTCTGACTTAGAGTATCTAATTGACTGAAGCAGGCTAGAAAAAATCTTTGCGCTAGATGCATTTGAGGTATTTGAATCCTTTTTAGGTTTATAAGCTTCCTCAATTGAATAAGTTGTTGTGTAGCCTGATTGAGAAATAGCTTTATGAAATAGACCTTTCGCTTCTTTTGATACCAATAAACTTAGAACATTATGACCGCCAGCAGATTCTCCAAAAATTGTTACATTATTGGGATCTCCTCCAAATTTAGCTATATTTTCCTGGGTCCATTTCAATGCTGCAATAATATCTAGAGTTCCAAAGTTTGATGATTTATCAAGGCCTGATTGTAAGCTCTGAATAGACGGGTGAGTAAACCAACCAAAAGCACCTAATCTGTAATTAATGGAGATAACAATTACTTTTTCTTTTTGGACTAATTTTGAAAAATTATAGCTATCTTTTAAGCCTGAGGTATTGCCTCCTCCATGGATCCAAAACATAACAGGTAATTTGGACTCTGTGCTTGAAAGTGGAGCTTGTATATTAAGATATAGACAATCTTCTGTTCCACTAACCTCTTCATCTCCAGGAGCTCCGCCTCTCTTATAAGGTTCCTGTACGCAAAAATTTCCCTCTTTACTTATTATCTTTTCATTACTTTTAAAAATTAATTGAGGTGCTTTCCACCGCAGATCTCCCACTGGAGGCTTTGCATATGGTATGTCATTCCAATTCATAACTTTATCTTTTTCAAAACCGCTAATAATTCCCGAAGAAGTCTTAATTATTTCTTCGCCAATTAATAAAAGATTATTAGTAGTTAAAAGAATTATGAGAATGTATTTAGAAATTTTTTGCATGATTTATAAGTTTGTACCTTTCATTGAAGGGAGATTGTACATTATTAATTGATGAGCCTATTAAAGCGTAATTTTTATCATTTTTGAAGGGTTTCCATGTAAAATTATTTGCTGATGGGTCTCCATTTTTTGCAAAATTTGTCCATGCATCTTGCATCAAACCAGAAGTGCTATCTCGATAATTTGGAGTCCATTGCTTATATGTCTCACTATTTTGCACTCCAAATACATAAGGTAGTTCAGAAGCATGAAAAGCTCCAAGTTCTCCATTTAGAAGTGGGCTTTGTGGAGTGAAAATATATCCATAAGAATCTTTATTTCTAGATAATATATCATCTACAGGACTTCCGAAAGTAAGATCTGTCATAACGGCTGATAATAAGTGACCGTAGTTATTATCTTCAGAATAGTCTGAATAAATTTCAATAATTTCTTCAATTGAATGCTTAAATATTTTTGATAACCTTTTTTTTAGATTTTCTTTTGTAAGATTTTTATAAAAAGGATGGAATGCGCTCCATAATCGGTATTCATCAAGATTTACACCTGAGATTAAACCAAATTTTTCTTTATCAAAATTTTTAATATAATCCTCTTTTAAAATAACATTATCAATTACCGGGGCAAAACCTACCTCAGGCATGACCCATGAAGAACCATCACCAAGCTCACTATGTTTCATGAGCTTTGCAATCTCAATTAGCTGGTTTGGCGAGGTATTCACGAGATCTTTTATGAAGACATTATTGTCATGACATTTTGATATAAATAGTTCGCCCCATTGATTTGCTGAGTTAATTGATCTAGCTGCATCACCTCCTCCACTTTGACAAATAATCTTTTGGAAATCTCCATCAATACCCATACCAACTTGAAGAGCGCAACTCCATGAGCCTGCAGATTCACCAAAAAGAGTTATATTTTCAGGATTACCTCCGAATGCTTCTATATTTTCTTTTACCCATTTTATCGCTAACCTTTGATCTAAAATTCCTTCATTACCAGTAGATGGTATTAATCCGTTAGTAACTTCATCAAGCTTTAAAAATCCTAATGGGCCTAATCTATAATTAATTGTTACTAATACTACTCCTTTAGAAACTAATGACTCCATCTTATAAAGAGCTCCATTGGCGGATCCTGTTAAATAAGCTCCACCATGAATCCATATCATTACAGGCAAATTAGAAGCTGATTGAGGGGATGCAATATTTAAGTTTAAACAGTCTTCGCTAGGTTCCGGAAGACTGGGATCATACATAAAGGATTTGTTAATAGATGTTTGATATGCGCTATGGCCTTTAATAGATTTTTTGTGGTTAACATTACCTTCTATTTCTCTTGATCTTTTCCACCTGTTTCCACTCCCACAAGATTGTGCATATGGTATACCATAAAATGTATTAATATTATTGCTGCATATTCCTGAAAATGATCCAGCTGAAGACTTTATATTAATATTTTTCATAGGCCTAATTATATCTAAATTCTTTTTATAAAGGTCTTAACTAAAGCATTCAACAGATCAATATACATAATATACGAGATGTAGTACATTTTGATAACGCACTTAGCTGAGGGTGAAGTGGTCTTTGGTTTGAATCGGGCCATCACCACTAATAATGAGAATTAATTTATTTTTTCTTTTATCTTGTTTGATAAAACAAGATTTAATTTAGTTCTTTCTAAGATTTCAAACTCTTCACCAGTTTTAGGATTTCTTCCAATTCTAGATGGTGTTTTTTTTCTAATAAAAGTTCCAAATCCACTAATTTTAACTTGGCTTTTACTAGAAGCAGAAACAACTACTTGAATGAATTTATCAAGTAGCTGTTTTGCTTTTTGTTTGGATATTGATGTCTTTTTTGCAATATTTTTAGCAATATCACTCTTTGTAGAAGACATCAAATAAAATTAAGTGCCAGTTCCTGTGCCAGTTCCTGTGCCAGTTCCTGTGCCAGTTCCTGTGCCAGTTCCTGTGCCAGTTCCTGTGCCAGTTCCTGTGCCAGTGCCAGTTCCAACATCATCATCAGACCCACCTACGTCATTTACAGTAACTGTAATGACTTGTGTGGCTGTATTAGAGCTTGCATCAGTTGCAGTAACAGTGGCTGTATATATCGATTTACTTTCAAAATCAGGAGCTGTTA
>Ga0209830_10000526_pt1 | contig 39747 bp, 28 predicted proteins | sample ArcticOcean_MG_C_12_FD_187439 | JGI IMG/M metagenome (GOLD analysis project Ga0209830, IMG submission 187439) | Marine microbial communities from western Arctic Ocean - ArcticOcean_MG_CB8_130 (SPAdes) (version 2) | ecosystem: Environmental > Aquatic > Marine > Oceanic | place: Arctic Ocean...
CCACGTCCTGTTCAACGAACGCTTCTGGGATTTCATCACGAGTGTTGTCCTCCACGTCCTCCGACGCCAGTTTTGGAAACGAGTTCACGCGCTCGTCTTGCGTCCTGGAATCTTCCTCGCCGATGATCCTTTTCAGTTGCTTTTTGTCAAACTCGCCATCCAAGTACAAGCCGCCGATTGTCTTTTTCGTCTTCTCTGGTTCATCCTCGGGCGCAACGATCGCGCCTTCCCGAACAAGCTCCTGAATGAAAGCATCCTCGTCGAGCTCGCCGTCGTCGCGAATCACGGCGTCCGACAACTCTGTTTTGTTCGCCTCGACGTGCTTCAAAAGCGCGCGCATGGTTTCGTCGTCGATTTTTTCGGATGGCGCACCTGGAGTGGTCAGAACTTGATCGAGGTCGTTCTCAGCGGTAACGTCCTTCGTGGCGACCAAAGACGTGCGGTAGTCATCCTCGGCCCAGGAAGCGTCTTCGAAGAATTCGTCCTTGGTGTCGTCGTTCGCGTCGGCGTCGGCGTCGCGACTTTCCTTCGTCCCAATCTTCGCCGCGCCGGAGTCGTTCAACTCCGGGTCGAAAACCTCCACTTGGTCAATCTCGAAGTCGTCGCCATCCTTGAAGGCAGCTTGACCGCCATCCACGGCGGTTTCAGATGTCTTCGTTGATTTCCCAAAGTGCGAAACGAACGCCTCCGCCGACGACGCCATCATCTGTTGGCGCCGCTTCTCCGCCAAACTCGACGAGAACTCGAACCCGAGCTCGCGCGAGATGTCCCCTTTCACGGTTGGCTTCTTGAGTTCGCCGTTTTTCACCTTCAAAACCGCTCTTTGCAGCATGTCGGTCATCGTCTCCGTGTCCCGCAACACGAGTTCGAAGTGCTCTAGTTTTATTCTCCGCGCCCTCGCCAAGCCGGCGTACTCCTCCAAATCCATGGCGTCGCTCCCGGATTCCCGTTGGCCCATTTTAGGCTCGGCGTCCTCGTTCGATGACCGCGCTTCCGGGTCGAAAGCATCAACCGGGTCGATTTCGAAGTCGTCGCCATCGACTGGGGTTGCGAATGCTAAGTCGAAGGACGAGTCGTCGTCGCCGCCGCCGCTCGACACGACCCGGTGGTGCGTGCGCATTACTTTCGTAGCGCGCTCGGCGTCGTCGTCGTCCACCGACGTAGTCTCGGATTCAGACTCGAACGGGGACGTGTGTTTCACCCTTTCCGCTCTGCGCTTGGGCGCGCGAGGCTCTCCCGGGGATACGGAACCGACAGTTTTCGTAGCAGACGAGGTCCTCGCGTCACCGACGTCTGCGTCGTCCATCGAAATAATCTCATCACCATCCCCACCACGCGTGTCCCACGGGGACGCAGAGTGATCGCTGGGTGCTTCGTTGACGGACAGGGGATCGTGCGCGCGCGCGGGCAATGCCGAGTGGTGACTCACCGCGAGCGTCGCGAGGGTCACGACTAGGGCGCCTGGTTGGGTGGGAGGCAACGCAGGAGGACGGGGGGTGAGGGCGGAGGTGAGTCGTGGTGCGGAGACAAACGGGGGGTGTTTACGGCGTAGTAGTGCGTGTCGATTTAGAAAGTGCGGGAAACCGAGCGCGGTGCGGGTGCTTCGCGGGTCAAGCAGCGCGTGTCAACGCACCTCCAATAGCGGGCACCACGTATTTCGAAAGCGCGCTTTTCTTCTCCCTGTGCTCCGCGTGCAAAAGAGGCGCGTGCTCCGACCCGCCATGCGGTACCCGCGTTTTAAGAAGCGGCAACCCGCGAAGCCCCGAAGTGGTGCGCTCCGGCATCTTTGCTTCTTTGCGTGTGATCCCGGGTCTGTTTCCGAGTTACAGACGGTCGACCGCGACGGCGGCGGGTTCACACGCCTTCCTCACGGATAGGACGTCGGACACGACCTTGAACACCCCCCGGCGTGCGGTGCGCGCGCTTGTATGAACGGGAGAGCCGCGGAGAGCAAGAACGAAAGCTAATCAAAGCAAACCACAACACCCTTTTTGTACGATTTTTTGAGTCACAGAAGGGAGTCAGTGACTGAGTGAAGGGAGTCACAGAGGCGCTTCTCAAGAACAGAAAAAAGGTCGCGTTTCCTCGCGCCCAACTCCTCTTTCCCACGTGCCGATGTTTCACCCCCAGTCGCGGGCGCACCGGGCTCGATGGGTCGGGCCTCGGTTGCGGACTGCTTGGAGTGCCGGGTGATTGGAACCACCGTGTGTGTGGGTACGTTGTTTAAGCGTGGTCAACACCGTGCCCCGAACGACGCGTCTCTCTCTTCCACCCTCCGCGTGTTTTTTTTCCCTTTCATCTTTTCGCAACAAAAGCATCCGACTCACCATCTCGCCTCTTCCCCAAAAGGTTCCAGCGGTGCCATCGCGTACGAGCTGTGGAACGGTGTGGCTCGCCCGCCTGCGCACCGGTACGTCATGGCGGTCTTCGCGGGCGGGTTTCTCGCGATGGGTGTGTACCGGGCGGTGATGTGACGCACGAGAGGTGACAGAAGAGGTCGTGGTGTTTTGATATTTTCAATGTACATTCGTTGCCCAGATCGGTCGACTCGTCCCACGCTGCTCGTCTTCGCGCTCCACAGACCCGTAGTACGACCGACCCGTAGTGTCCATCCCCACCTCAAGCTAGCAACACTCGCAGATCTCCATTTTCCACGCCGCCTTTAAGCAAATGATGGAGCAGTAATACGCGCGTCGGCATCTCGTGCACCGGACCGATGCTCCCTTTTTTGCACAACGGTTGCACCGGCGGTACCGGGCCTGGCTGTCTTCGAAGCCCAGGTGGTTTTTGACCAGGTGTTTCAGTTCTAAAAGCGCGAATACGCCGACCACGACGCCGCCGAGTGCGACCGCGGGAAACGGGAGCTTCGAAACAAAGCCCAGCATCGTGCGCAACAGTGGCCGACCGTTGTGCGTGGAAGGAGGGTTGACATTCATTTCAAGGTCGTTGGCGGTGGGTTGAAACGATTTCTTTTCAAAGCGAGCGCCACCGGTGACACCAAACGATCAAACAATTCATCGACCTTGTTCACCCATTGCGCCGATGAAAACGCATGCGCTGCACTCGATCTCTTCCATCTGCGCCGCCTATCGTTTTGAGACTCGAAAAAGTGCGTCCGTCCGGTCCCGCCCGCCGGCTCTCTACGGCACTGCGACACGCGCTGCGGGAGGGTCGCCTCGGACCGCGGTGTCTCCACACGACGCACGCGCTTGCAAATCCACGTCTGTTGGGCGAGCCCCGAACGTTTGGCGATCGCACGCGAGCGAGTTTCTCACGTCGGGAGTTCCATCGGGAATAAAAACAATCCAATCTTTGTGTGAAAGCACACCGCCTTTTCAGCCGGTCCGTGACGACGTCGCGTCGTGACCTTTAATCCTTTCCAACATGGGAAAGAAGGGCGGCAAGAAAGGCAAGGCGTTGCAGGACTTGAGCGACGATGAGACGGTGAACGACCCGGTTGCTTCTGGAGGCGGCGGGGGCGACGGCGGCGGCAAGCCCAAGAAGAACAAAAAAGGCAAACGCAAGGGCGACGAGAGTTCGGATGACGAGGCAGGGCCGGCAGCGAAGCCCTCTGCGCAGGCCGCTGCGAAGGGCGGTGACGCGGACGAAGAGGAAGAGAGCGGGGGGCCGGCCTCCAAGGCGCAGCAGAGGAAAGCGAAAAAAGATAAGAAGAAAGGAGGCAAAGGCGGCGGTAAAGGCAAACAAGACGACAGCGACGACGACGAAGCGTTAACTTTAGCGGCGATGGGCGCCGGCGGGTCCAGCGACGACGAACCCACGCCCGTACGCGCGCCGCAAGCTTCTAAAAACAACAAAAATAAAGCGAACGCGGCGCCTTCCGCCGCAGCGACCTTCGCGGCGCTCATGGGAGGATCGGACGACGACGAGCCCGAGCCCGCGGCGTACCCTGAATCCGAAGAAGAAGCGCCGGCGGGTGACGACGGCGAGGAACCCGAACCCGAACCCGAGCCCGAGGTCATGGTGAAGAAAAAGAAGAAGAAATCCGGCTTCGACGTGTCGATGGCCGATACCGAGCCTGAAGCCGAGGCTGATGCTACCGATACCGCTACGCCCGACGCGACCACCACTACCGCGCCGGATACGCCCGTCGGCAACGACGACGTCGTGTTGGTGAAGAAGAAGAAGAAGAAGAAGATTGACTTAGCGGTGCTTACCGGTGAGGACGGCGGTGGCCCGCCCACGCTGGTCATCGCAGAGGTGCTTGTTTGCGCGCCGCACCCCATGGCGGAGAAGCTGACTATTTGCACTGTTGATTACGGCGGCCCGGAAACGGCGCGCGTGGTGTGCGGCGCGCCGAACGTCAAGGCTGGTTTGAAGGTGATCTTCGCCACGGTGGGCGCGATCATTCCCAGTACGGGTGAGAAGTTAGTGAAAACGCCCTTGCGAGGTGTGATGTCCGAAGGCATGCTTTTAAGCGCCGCGGAGATGGGGTGGATGGCAAGTGCGGTTGGTATTATCGAGTGTCCGAAGCGCGCGCCAATCGGAGACCCGGCGCCGATGGACCCACCGCCCGACTTGGCCATGGCGGACCCGGCGGCGAAGAAAAATAAATCGTCCAAAGACTCCAAGAAAGATAAGAAGGACAAGAAGGACAAGGAGGATCGGCCGGAAAGCCCTGCGCCTATTTCGGACTCCTCGGCACCTATGAACGTCGCGGAGATCGACGCCGCGGTTCTGCTCGGCGCGAAGAAGAAGAAAAAGAAGGTTGTCGCGTTTGAAGAGCCGGCGCCGACGCCGAAGCCGACGCCAGCCGAACCGACGCCCAATTCCGAAACCCCGAATGACGAACCTGAGCCTGAAAAGGACCCGAAACAGAAGAAAAAGAAAAAGAAGGGTTCGGGCGGGAAAGAAGAGGACACGGGCGGGGACGATGACCTCGACGCGCTGTTCGCGGAGCTGGGAATCGAAGCGGACGCGAGCGCAACGCCGGTCGGCGAATCCAAAGCGGCGAAGAAACGACGCGAGAAGAAGGAACGGGACGCCGCGTTGGGTGATGGTGGTGAGGGAGCCGACACCGACGCTGTTGCGAGTGATGCACCCGGAGGACCCGCATCAGGCGATGGCGACGAGAACGTGTGGGAGCAGCAGCTCGAGGAACTCGAGGCGACGCACGCGCGCGGCGAAAAACTCAACGACGCGCAGAAAAACAAGCTGAAGAAGCTGAAGAAGAAGAAGAAGGAAAAAGACGCCAAGGGTGAGGACGGCGGCGCGGCTTCTGGAAAATCCAAAGCACCCAAACCAAGCGGCGCGGTGCTTAAAATGCAGGAAGAGCTGCGTCTGCGCGAAGAAGCATGTTTGGTTGCGGCGAGTGAGGAGAACGCGCGGTTGGCGGCTGAAAAGGCAGAAGAGGCCGCCGCCGCCGCGGTTGAAGCCGAGCTGGAGGCGAAACGAGAGGCGAAGCGATTGAAGGAAAAAGCAAAGAAAGACAAACTTAGGGCGGAGGGTAAGCTGTTAACCACAAAGCAAAAGGCGGACAAAGCCAAGATGGAGGCGATGCGGGAGCAGCTGATGCAACGAACGGACTCGGCCGGCGGCGCGATTGACGAAGACGACGCGGCGCCGCAAAAGCGCGTGCTCATCGACGACCGCAAAAAGAAAAAGGAGATGTTCGAGCGCAAAAAAGCGCAGGAAGAGGAGCGCGTTTTGGCGGAGGCGGCGTCTTTGAAGGCCGAGGCGGACGCGGCTGCTGCCGCTGCCGAAAAAGGCGACGGCGACGACTCATCCGGCGACGTGGAAGATGACTGGGACGCCGTGGACAACCTGGATGACTTGGTGAAGATCCCCAACGCGGTCGCGGACGCGGCGGCGGCGAAGGCTGAGGCGGCGGCGAACGAAACCGCCGCCGTGGAAGCCGAGGCGGAGCAGGCGAAACACGCGGCGAGGGAAGAAAAGGCCGCCGCGGAAGCGGTTCTTGCTGGGAAGAAAAAAGATGTTGCCGCTGCGAAAGCGGCGGTGTCCGCGGCGGCCAAGGCGAAGCACGCGGCAGCCGCGAAGGGCCCTGTCAAGACGAAGGACGATTCGGCGAGCGACGATTCGGGGTCCGATTTGGGGTCCGGGTCTGCATCGGGTTCGGGTTCGGGTTCCGAGTCGGGTTCCGATTCCGACTCCGATTCCGACTCCGAGTCCGATGACTCCGATTCAAGCGAGTACAGCTCGTCCGAGTACGACAGCGACGAAGAACAAGAGCGCCTTTTCCAAACCCGGATGCGTGAGGCGAAGAAACTGCGGTTGGGCCGGTTCGAACTGAAGAAACTCACGCGCTCGAAAGACAAACTGCGGTGTCCTATTATTTGCATTTTAGGGCACGTCGATACTGGGAAGACGAAAATTTTGGACAACATCCGGCGAACGAACGTCCAGGACGGCGAAGCCGGGGGCATCACGCAGCAAATTGGGGCGACGTTCATTCCGGCAAGCGCGATTCTCGACCGAACCGAACCAGTGAACAAAGGCGTGATTGATTTACAAGTGCCTGGGTTGTTGGTCATCGACACGCCGGGGCACGAGTCGTTTACGAATTTGCGCTCGCGAGGTAAGTATTTCCCATTTACCACATTTCGCCGACTGATTGCCCATACAAGACTGACATTTATTTTTACAATCTCAGGATCCTCCCTGTGCGACCTCGCGATTCTGGTGGTGGATATCATGCACGGCTTGGAGCCGCAGACGCTTGAGTCGTTGAACATGCTGCGCTCGAGGAAGACGCCGTTTATCATAGCCCTGAACAAAATAGACCGCATGTTCGACTGGGAGACGCACAAAGACGCGGCGAGCAGGACCACGCTTGCGGCGCAGAAACAACACGCCCGGCTGGAGTTCGAGGACCGGGCGAAAAAAGTTATGTTGGAATTCGCCAACGAAGGCCTCAACGCCGCGATTTACTGGGACAACCCCGATCCGCGGAAGTTCATCAACGTCGTCCCGACCAGCGCGATCACCGGGGAAGGCATTCCGGACATGATACACACCCTGGTTGATTTAACCCAAACCCGAATGAATGAGCGCCTGCGGTTTTTCGACGCCGTGCAGGTTCGTGTTTTTTTTTTGCGTTTCCCAAATCCAACGACTGTTTACGTAACTTGTTTGACTGTTTACTTAGTCACTACTGGTAACGGTTACCAGGACGGGCGGCAACTGTTACAAATACATCACAAGTGCACTGTTACCTGCTCTTTATGGAGTACAGGTTGAAAGTCGTCACACCACTACTATACCCAATCCCTCATACACTTCACGAAGCACACCCATCCTCACCGACTCTCCGACTGACCCTTTTCCTTCCCCTTTCCCGTCCCAACCCCAGTGCACTGTTTTGGAGGTCAAGATGATCGAGGGGCTGGGGACGACGATGGACGTTATTTTGATCAACGGCACGTTACGCGAGGGGCAAACAATCGTGGTGGCTGGGATTCAGGGCCCTATTGTGACCACGATTAGGGCGCTGCTCACCCCGCAGCCGTTGAAGGAATCACGAGTCAAGGCCAACTACATCCACCACAAGCAAATCGAAGCCGCGATGGGTGTGAAGATCGTGGCGCAGGGTTTGGAGCAAGCCATCGCGGGCACCGCTATGCTTGTTCAGGAGCCCGAAGACGACCTCGACGAATTGAAAGAAGAGGCGCTTTCTGATATGAAGAACGTCATGGCCCGGATCGACAAATCGGGGGAGGGGGTTTACGTGCAGGCTTCGACTTTAGGTTCGCTGGAGGCGCTTCTGGAGTTTCTTAAGTCCGACGCCGTGAAGATTCCCGTCGCTGGTATCGCGATCGGGCCGGTCAACAAACGCGACGTGATGGGGGCGTCCGTGATGCACGAGCGCGGTCGCCCCGAGTACGCCACTATTCTCGCCTTCGACGTTCCAGTAAGCTCAGAGGCGGAGAAGATGGCCAACACCTTGGGGGTCAAAATCATGACCGCGGATATCATTTACCACCTGTTTGATCAGTTCACCGCATACATGGCGGAGGTTAAGAAAACGAAAAAGGACAACGCCGCGTCCCTGGTTTCGTTCCCGTGCGAACTGCGGATAATGCCCAACTGCATTTTCAACAAAAAGGACCCCATCGTGGTTGGCGTGGATATCGTGCGCGGCATCGCGCGCGTAGGCACGCAGATCATGATCCCGTCACAAGGGTTTATCGATATCGGGAAAATTGCGTCCATGGAACTCAACCACAAGCAAGTCGACACCGCCAAGCCGGGGCAAAGCGTGGCGATGAAGATTCAACCCGGGACGGCGACGGAAAGCTCGCGCCTGTACGGCCGGCACTTCGACCACAAAGACCTGCTCGTGTCGCGCATGTCCCGCCAGTCAATCGACATGCTCAAGGAAAACTTCAGGGACGAGCTTTCCAAGGAGGACTGGAGGCTGGTGGTGGAGCTTAAGAAGCAACTGGAGAACCACACGGGGGATATGATGTAAGGTACCGAGGTTTTTTTGTGTCATAAACGATGAGCTTTGAAGATGACGTTCGATGCTCAATCTACATTCATAGTCTCCCCAGTTACAAGTCGTCTCTTATTCTACACGTATCGTCTACTTCGTAGGACACAAGGTACACGGACACAAGTTTACAATTACTTTACAGTTACGCGTCACACGTGCTCCAGCGCCTCTAGCGGAAAGAACCAGCCGTAGGTTGGGAACCGCCCTCCCGCGATGGCGACGAGGCCGTTGTTCACGCTCAAGCCGACCACGGGCGACTTGCGGTGCGCTCTGGACACGACGCCGACCTGAAACGGCCGCCCCACGGTGTCGTCCATCCCCTGTTCCCACCCCACGGCGTAGTCGCGCGTTTCGTCGCCGTCGCCGTCGCCGCGGCACAACTTTTTCACGGTTTCGCAACACGGCTTGACGCGGACCCACATGCCCCTTTCGATCGTCCCAGGGGTCAAAGGCAAGCAACGCGCCTCGACCACGGCGAGCTTGCGCGACCACTTCATCTTTCTGTTTTTTTTGCGGGGGGTGGGGGGTACGATTAAGTGGGTAAGGGGTCAGATACGGCGAGGAAGGTGGGGCAGTACGTTTCGGGAGTACGTTTCGGTAGTTTCGCAGTGGTCCGTTTCGGGGGGGAATTCTCGGGGTCAAAGACGAGTTGCGAAAAAACGCCCCACGGGACGAGCCGAGGTCACGACACGACACGACGAGACGGCCGCGGTACCGGAAACGCGCCACCGGTTGCTGGTGCGAGTAAAGGAAACACGTTGTACGCGCCACCACCCGGGTACACGGAACCCGCATCAGTTGGTCCTTTCCGCGTCGCACGACCCGGAAATTCGCGTTCGTTTTCTCGGCCACGTCGGATTGTGCGAAAGGACGTCAAAAAAAATCCGCGTACCTGAATCCCGGCGGCATGTCCCCCAGTTCCAGGGCGTCGAGTTTTCGTTTCGCGGAGTGCTCAGGCATCGCGGAAGTAGTGTTCCCCGTGAGGTACCCGCCGTACCGGAAGTGCGTGCACGTCGTTTCCATCGCGGCCAGGCTTTTGCCCGGCAGAAACGAAAGCACCAGCTCGAGCAAATCGTCGTTTAGTTGCAAAAGGCGACTTCTTTTTTCATTAGTTTCGCGTTTCGTCGCGAGCGTGTGCTGGCGCCGCGTTATCGGGCCGCGAGGCGGCGTACCAGGAGGCTTTACGCGGAGCGTGTCCTGCACGCGCGTCGCAGAGCAAGACGCGGGGGCGTTGACGAACTTAGGCATGGCGCGCGCCGGAGACGCGCGTGTGAATGGTATTTTTTTTTGGCGCAAAGAAAGTAAGAAACACCCCGAAAATGGACTTTTTATTTTTCTTTTCCAAAACAAACAAATCGCGCACACTCCCATCAATCATCACCCCTTAGATGCTTTCAAACTCCGCGAACCTGGTTTCTCGCATCTCCGGGCACCCCGTGTTTACGACGAGTCCCCGGCGCATCGCGTTCTTCTTCAACTCCACGGTATACTCTTCCGGAAACTTATACCCCAAACCGTCGTGGAACTGGTGGTACATCTCTGCGGCGTGGAAGGGGAGCTTTTTTTGTTACACAAAAAGTGTCAGTCTCTCGTGACGTTCGTAACTTGTATGAGTAAACAGTCAGAGAGTTGGATTCTAATCAGTGCACTTGTTACTAGTAGTGCACTCGACCAGAGGCGGCAGAAACAGTGTGTGTCGGATTTGGGAAAGCCCCAACACGTACTTTATCGGTGTCGTATATCCACACCGCGTTGAAAACGTCATCTTCCTTCGGCTTTTCGTTCGCCGCGTTGCCCGCGCCTTGCTTTAGCTTCATTTGATTGGTGTTTTCCTCGGCGATGATCGCCATGAACGGCGAGTTGATACCGCCGGGTAGACCGATCATGTTCCGGTACCCGGCACCCGAGTCCTGCGGATCAAGGCGCTGCATCCCGAATCCAACGACTTTCTTGAAGTTGGCGAAGTACGTCTTCGCGAACGCGCTTAGATCGCTCGCCGCACGCTCGGGCGATTTATCACTCAGCACCGTCCGGACGACTTCCCCGTGTCCCAGCCTCTCGTACACCGTACCAGGCGCGCCGTAGTAGTAACACACCTTGTCGTCCTCCTTGCCGCTTTGCGGCGTGCGTACTCCTCCCGCGTATCCGACCACGCTCGACACCTCGTCGTCCGTGCGGCCGAGCACCAACCGCTCCGTCTGCACGAACTCGTGCTGCCGTCCCCAGAAACACCCGTTGCCGAAGTACACCTCCGCACCGGGGGTGATGGAGGACGCGAGGTCGGCGATGACACGACTCGGCCCTGCCCCTGGCGTGGTCAAAGACGCGAAGGTCAGCGCCCCGGCCTCGGCATCGAGCGCGCGCGCTTGGGGCACGAGCAGGCTGGACAGGGTCGCGGCGAACGCGGCGCGGAACACGGCGCGCCGGGTGGCGCGCGGGCGATCCGCTTCGGGGGGGGGCGTCGAGCTCGCACGCGTGGCAACGCGCGCGCGTCGCGCGGGCGCGAGGCCGGTTGCGAACGAATGGGCGTGCACTAACGACGTCATGGACGTGCCGATGGAGTGACTCATTCGTTGTCGCGTCAGCTTGGTGAACATGGACAACTGCTTTGCCGCGCCGCGCGCTGCTGCTGATCACTACGAGTACAGTAGTTGCCATTCCACGCCAATCTGACCACACTCTCACCTCGCGCGCGTGTGGCGGGTCGCGGGACGTCGCGATGTCGCATCGGAGCCAAGGAGGGGGGCATTCCGAACGTTCCGCACCGGAGATTTGCGGTCCTCCGGGGAGCTGGCGATGCCCGAGGGGGTGCGATGGCGTGACTTTCGCCGACAAAACCGCGTGCCACAAGTGCGGGGCGCCGAATCCCAACCCTCCCGTGCCTGGGCATCCTGACGATTGGCTATGCCCGAAGGGGTGCGGCTACGTGTTCGCGGCGAGGACGGATTGCTACGCATGCCGCGCGCCTAACCCCAACCCTCCCAAAGCTGAGCGTCCTGGTGATTGGCTATGCCCGAGGGGGTGCGGCTACGTGTTCGCGTCGAGGACTGATTGCAAACTATGCCGCGCGCCTAACCCAAACCCTCCCAAAAAGGCTCCTGCCGCCGATGTGCGTCCTGGCGATTGGATGTGCCCGAGGGGATGCGGGAACGTGTTCGCGGGAAAGGCTGAGTGCTTCCAATGCGGCGCGCCTAATCCCAACCCTCCCGCCGATGTCCGTCCTGGCGATTGGATGTGCCCGAAAGGGTGCGGGAACGTGTTCGCGGGAAGGACTGATTGCTGGAATTGCCGCGCGCGTAAGCCCGAGTCGGACCTGGACCCGCGTGATGAAATATGGAGACTCTACAAGAGAGACGTTCCAAACCTAGACGAGCGGAAACGTACCGAAAAGCCGCTTAAAGAGTTCTTCAGAAACGAGGGTCCCAAGAGCGAGATGTGGATCGAGAAAAAGAGGGACTCTGTACCGTCAACCGTGCGCCAGGAGTACGAGCGGATCAACGGGAAACACGCGGACGGACGGGGAAGACGCGACGATGACCGCGACGGACGCGACGATGAGCGCAGCAGACGCGACGATCAACGCGGCAGATCCAGTGATGACCGCGGCAGACGCGACGATGACCGCCGCGGCGGAAGAAGCGGTGCGCGGGAAAGCGGAGAGATCGAATACGAAAGGGACGGCGACCGCCGCGAAAGGAGCGATGACTGGGTCAGATCAAACGATGGCCGCGTCAAAACAAGCGATGCGCGGGAAAGCGGGGAGCTCGACTACGGAAAGGGCGATGCACGGAGTGCCCGCGCGAACCCTCCGTTTCCGCCGTACGTAAACGCGCACGCCAACGCGAGCAATCCGCCGCCGCCGCAGACGATGACGATGGAAGCGCCTCTCCCGAATCAGCAACTCGCCAACGCGAGATCAAATCCGCCGCCTCCCACGGGCTGGAACGATCCTACTCGCGTCGCCGCCGCGCCGAGCCAACCGCCGTACCGCGCCGACCGCCACTCCGACGACCGCAATTTCAACCCGCCCCGGGGTGTCGTCGTGAATCGAGGCGCGGTCCTTCCTGGTGGCGTGGTTTTAGGAGGTGCCGGCGGCGGCGCGATGGGCGCGGGTGTCGGAGCCGTCCATGCGCCGTATCGGCCGCCCCCGTCTCATGCGTACCACCTACCTCCACCGGCGCCGCCCGCGTCGGCGAGAACGACGAGCGTGACCCCGCCGGTGGGTCCCCTTTTCCAACCAAGCGAGTACGACGCGTACGACACGGATGTCGATCTCGATCCTGATACGGATCCCGACGACGAGCGCGAGCGAACCTCGCGGAACTCGATGGGCGCGCCGCGGCTTTCGGACGACTTCAACGCGCGGCGACGGCAATCGGCGGGCGCCGAGCTCTCCGGTCGCGTTTCCCTTCCCGGTCCTGGTACGCACAATCACACCGTACCGGCCGTGCCGAAGAGTAAGGGAAGCGTTCTTCTTGCCGCGCGCGCGATGGGTGCCTCAGCAGGAAACTCTACGGGACACGTCTCCAGAGTTTCCGGAATTCTCTCGGGCATCCCCGGCCCGAGAGTCGCCGCGAAGCCGATGGCGCCGGTGGGCGCCGCGGCGGCGCCCCGGGTCAAGGAACCCACGGACTTTGAACAACGCGCGAAGAAGTTAGCGGAGGCTAAGAAGCGGAAATTCGCGGAAGACGCGGAGGCTGCAGAGTCCAAGGCCGCGGGCGAGCGCGCGGTGGCGAAGCGAGTGCGACTTGACATGAAGCGGGACGAGGCGCGGAGACAGGACCTGGCGGAAAAGAAACGCTCGCGACTCGCGCGGGAAGCGGCGATCACGGTTTTCGATTCGGACACGGAGGAGGACAAAAAAGACGACAACGACGACGACGAACCCCGGATCATCGACGACGACGACGACGACGACGACGAAGTCGTGAACGTGGACGAGGGAGTCGAGGCAGTGGACGAGGGGGACATGGAGGTGGCCGAGGCGGAGGCGGCGGATGACGCGGTGGATTTGGAGTACGACCCCGGCGACGACGACGACTTCGTTCCGGCGCGACGGAAACCGAGTACCAAGGGTCGAAACTCGCGACCGTCGAAATTAACCGACGGCGCCGCTGCGGCGCGACAATCGGAGGACGGGCGCCGCGGTTCCGGCTCGGCGGCGGCAGGGAAGGTTCCCCAACACGAGCGCCTCGGGGACCCGGTCGCCGCTTTGGGTTCCGTGCCCCCCCCCCCCGCCTCCACCAAATTCGCGATCAACGTCATGCCCGATTTGATGGGGTACTTCTTTTTCGCCAAAGACGTGTACGTGCAGCAGGTTCGCCGCGAAAACGACTTGCAGAACCAGGACATCTCGATCCGGCGGTTCGAGTTTAGGGAATCCGTACCCAAACCCGTGCCGTTCGAAAACACGAACCAGAAAGGCGAACTCGCGCTCGGTTCCAACCCAAACACGCTGCGGTCGTGGCTCGCGTTTGCGCGGTGGACCAAACGGGCGTGGGGAAACGACAGCGACCACTTAGTCGCGCTCGCGAAACACGACAAGTGCCAGGGGAAAATCTTCCAAGCCGTGTTCAAAAAGGAGTAGCAGCGTGAGCGGGAAGACTGGATTGTGAATAAAACGCAAGACCTTTCCTAAAAACGGGTAGAAAATCTTTCTAGCCGTGTTTAAAAACGGGTAAGCGCTTGCGGGATACGAATGTGGACGAGACACAGACCGACTTGGTCTACTTCCTTCTAACGAAGAAACGTGCAACTTTGCCCTGATTCAGGCGAGCGACTGGTTCGCGTTCATTGCTAACTATTGAACAAAACCACTGTTTCCCTGCTACTACTCCGAACTCGGGAGGGATACGCCGACCATGCAAGACTCAGACTCACTCCCGCGTGTGTTTCGTCCGGGCCCTGGCCAGCCGCACTTGGTCCGCCACCTTCACCGCATCAACCACGGCCTGGACGTCGTGCACCCGTACGATGTCCGCGCCGCCCGCGATGGCGACAGCGCACGCCGCCGCGGTGGCGCGGTCACGGTCGGTCGCGTTTTTATGCCCCGTCGCCGCGCCCAGAAACCCTTTCCTGGAAACGCCTACTAACATCGGCGCGTTCGCGACGCACCCGCTCCCGTTCGTCTTTAGGGTTTCACGCACTCTGTCCAGGTTCCCTAAAAGGTCCCAGTTACCATCGTGACTCTTCGCGAACCCGATCCCGGGGTCCAGCCAGATCCGCCACGGCTCGACTCCGCTCTCGGTCGTCGCCGCTACCCGCGCGCTCAGTTCTCTGCCAACCACCAAAGGCACGTCCCCAAACACGTACGCCGTGTTTTCCGCGGACTGCATCGTGGACGGGTCGCCGCGCATGTGCATGCATATGTACGGTACTGGTGCTTTCGTACTCGCAATTGAGCGGAACATATCAGGACACAGCGTGCCTCCTGATACGATTAACAAGAAAGTGTCAGTCTCTCGTAATGCGTATGAGGGATTGGGAAGGGTATAGTAGTGTGACTTCGTAACTGTTACAAGTACTGGTAAGAGTTACCAGTAGTAAACAGTCAGGGTAATCGGGCCGATCAGGGAGGCGGAACTTGGTGATTGGGAAAGTTCCTTACCTGAAACGTCGTTGATGATATCCGCGCCCGCGTTCACCGCTTCAAACGCGACGTCGCCGTAAAAGGTATCCACGGAAATCAAAGGAACGTTTTCTCCTCCTCGGTGCTGAAACTCCTCACGTTGAAACAGCGCGGCGAGGGCTTTTACCACAGGCAGCACTCTTCTCAGTTCCTCTTGTTTCGAAAGCCTCACCGCACCCGGGCGCGTGCTTTGCCCGCCGACGTCCACGACGCGCGCGCCGTTTTTCACCATCGCCGATGCGCGCGCCACTATTTTACCCAAATCGACTGGATTCCAGAAATCCTCGACGCTTTCGTTGTTTCGATTTGAATCGCAACCACCCTCGCCAAGCACCCCGTCCCCCGAAAAGCTGTCGTGCGTGACGTTAAGAATGCCCATGATTTTCGTGGCACCACCCACCTGCGTCAATGTATTCTCCTTACCCAAAGGAAGCACGCGCTTTAGACCTTTTTTGCCTACGTTGGTTTCGCCGCCGCGGTCGCGCCACGTTTGTTTCGCGCTTCGCAACCCGGCTTGAATCGCGTCTGACTTTGCCGAGTTGTTCGAAACGCCCGACTGACTGTCCACGGAACGGGATTCAACTCCATCTGCACCTGGACGGTCACAACACCCAACCTCCAAATCTGCCAGCGGCGCCAAAACGAAGTCGCGTTCGTGTATCCGCGGGTGCGGTATTTCCAGGGATTCTGTTTTGTGCGCGCCGCTTGAGTGAAACAGAATATCCAAATCCATCGGCCTCGGTCCGAACCGCGCGCCACTCTCCACGCGCCCGAGTTGCTTTTCTATTTGTTTCAAAACTGCCAGTAGCTTCTGCGGGCAGTCGCCAATGTCTTTGTCCTGTATTGAAACCAAGCACGCGGAGTTCAGGAAAACGGGCTGGTCCGTGACGTACTGCGGCTCCGTTTCGTAAAGACCCGCGTGCGACACCACGAAAATGCCGCGCGCGTTGAGCAACCGGTAACTCTCCCGAAACACACCCACGCGGTCGCCTTGGTTGCTTCCCAGGGCGAGTACCGCGGTCGGAGCTGGAGCTTGGTGGATGTTTGTGTGCTTCGTGTCGTCATTCAACGCGCTCCGTGCCACACAGGCGGAGTGTATCCCAGCCACCCCGGGTGAAGGTTTCAGTGACCACCGCCGGAACCCAGGGGCGGCTCCACCGGATGCAGAGGCGGTTCGGGAAGGATTCGCACCACGACACCACCGCTGGTGGCGGTCGATAGGGATCACGAAACTCGACTCAGGGCCTGTTATGACCAAGGAAACAGCACGCGCGCGAGCCGCCCTGCGCAGCGCGTACCCGAGACACGACATCGCGACGCAGGTGACGCGCGGACGCGCGCGCGCGCGACTGACGTGTCTGCTCCGAAATGTCGAGCTGCTCCCGAAATAAAGTAGTCTATTGTTAAAGTCGAGATCGCGTCGTCGCTCACGCGCGGCACAACGCGTGCGCGCGTGGAGGGCACACTCGAGTTGGGGACGGTGGTGTCCCCTCTTGCGACATGGCGGCCGAGGGCGAAGCGCGTTTGCGAGCGCTGCAGCGCTTGCTTGACGTGGCGCCCGAAACCCTGACCGCGGACGAGGCTCACGAAGAAGGTGTTTTTCTAGAGGCGTTGGCGATGGGCTTGGCGAACGGGGAGGGCAAGGCTGAGATGCATGAACAAACGAGCGAGTACCACCGTCTTTCCACGCGAGTTTTCGCGTCCCTGATTGGCAAGCGCATCATGTCCACCTCGTACCGCGCGACCCCCGGGTCACGGGAAGCCGCGCCACCAGGCAGCGTCCTTCGCGTGTTGCAATGCGTGCGCTTGTTGCTTCGCCACGAAAATTTCGTAACACAATTGCACGCCATCGCCGGCGCAACCCAAGTGCTCGGGGATACGTTCCGTGTATACGCCGATTTGCATCTTCAAAACAGCAACAGCCACTTCGCGTTCATCGATGAGATCACACGCGAGTTGGCGTCGGTGTTCAAGAAAATTACGGGCGAGCACGATCATCGCTGGCGACGCGATTCTCGAAACACCACCGAAAATGAAACCGACTTCGCGGGCGCGCATCTCATGGCCATGCGTTTATTATCCACGAAAGACCCTTCGCTTCTGGCGAGCGCTTTGGTGATTTTACGCGCGTCGTTGACGTCTGGAGGTGACCCGAAACAACGAGATCCCACTCGTGAAGACTCTACGCAGCAAATCGCCAACTCGGATTGCGCGTACCATTTACTGAAAATGCTTCGCGAGTACTCCGCGCCCTTCGACGCGATGGCGGGGGACGTGCTGCGACAGCTTTTGGTGACAAGCGAGGGACTGGACGGCATACGGTTGGCGGGGGGGGTGCGCACTACGCTGGCGATGCTGTCGAGTAGTTTGGATGGCGGTTCTGTGGATGCGCAAACAGACGATTCTTCCGACGACGACGCACACGGAAAAACGTCCCTCGCTTTGTCCCTGTTGAGCGGTATTTTGAAACACCGAGCGTGCGTCGTGGAGGCGCGAGGACGCGACGCGTGTGGCGTGTTGACAAAACTGCTGCGAGTCAGCGTGTTGGGTAATCGGCCGACACGACTTTGCCAAACCGTGTCCGCGCTCGCCGAGCTCGCCGCGGACGACGACGGAGGCGAAGCGCTCGCGTCGGCAAACACGGTGTTCTGGCTGGGCAAGGCGCTGGTGATGATTCACGGTACGTACGGTAGTATTACGAATGGTACTAGTGCTGGTGCTGGTGCTGGTGCCGGTGCCGGTGCCGGCGCCGAAGCCGACGCCGCGCGAACCGAAAAGAAAACAAAAAAACAAACCGTCGCGACGGCGCAACGTGTTTTCCGCGCGTTGCGTTTTATTTTCGCCTGCGAGCGCGCCCGCGTTCGGTCTTTGTTTAAGCTTTTGTTTCCGCAACTGCTTTTCGAAATGTTCATCGACGTGGGGCACTACCAACACGAAATCGGGTCGTACGTTGGAATCGCGGAGGTTTGGGTTTCTTTGCCGCCGAACGCGGTGGCGGACACAACACGCGCGTTTGAACTAATCGACAAAGAAGCGTCGACGTCTGAAAACGAAACAAAAGTAACACAAACGGTAACCCCCACTCGCGTCGTGCGAGGGTATTTGCTCACACAGTGTCTCGGGGAAGGCGCGTTCGGGAAGGTCCACAAAGCGTGTCGGGTGGGCAAACAGTCGCCAGGGCGCCGGGTCGCGTCGCGCGCGATTAAGGAAATTCGCCTCGATCCCGAAAACGCGAAAGGAACGGACGAACTCTCCATACGCGCCGATTGCGTTTCGTGTTTCCCCGCCTGCGTCGCAACGGAGGTGGCGATTCTCCAGAAACTGAAACACCCGAACATCGTCGCGTTCTTTGAGGCTTTCGTTGAGAAGAACGCGGTGTACATCGTCATGGAACTGGCGACGGTAAGTATTTCCCACCCACCACATTCCGCCGACTGATTGCCCATACACGACTGACATTTATTTTATTTCAATCAGGGCGCGAGCCTCGGCGAACGCATCGACGGGTTCATCGCGAGTGGTTTTTTTTTTCCGGAGGAGTTTCTGTGGGACGTTTTTTTGCAGGTATCCCTGGCGCTGCGTTACATGCACGACGACCAAGGCGTGGTGCACCGGGACATCACGCCCGCGAACATTTTGGTGGACCGGGATTTGCGGAAAGTGCGGTTGGTGGATTTCGGGCTGGCGATTAGGTTGGATGGTTTTGGGTTGCGGGACGACTCCGAGGAGAGTTTGCGCGAGAAAGAAAAAAATGACCTACAGGCAACACCCCCCACAGGCGCCGTCGGCACGATGCCGTACACCTGTCCCGAGAGTCTGAGCGGCGACAAAAACCATCTGGTGTGCGCGAAAGCGGACGTGTGGAGCTTCGGTTGTGTGATGTACCACGCCATGGTTCTGGAAGGTGCGTGTTTTATTTCCCAAATCCAAACACTGTTTACTGCCCTGTATGGAGTACAGTCGGAAAGTACTACCCACTCCGTTGGACCCCTTTCCAATCCCTCATACACATGGCCCGAAGTACACCCACACTCATCGACTCAAGACTGACACTTTCTTTGTTTTACCGTAAGCTCCGTTCCGGGGAAACAACCCGCTCACCATGGTACGGGAAATCGTGGAAGGACGGTTCGCGCCGTTGAAACACGCGCTTTTGGAGAGCGAGCGTACTTCGGGAGTTAACGACTCAGGAACCCTAAACCCTTCCGTGTTCCCGTACACGCCGAAACCCGCCTTGCCGCGCTTGCGGTACGGCGACGATTTGGTCGAGCTAGTGAACGCTATGTTGACCGTGCCGAAAAACGACCGGCCCAACGTTCGCGAGTTGCTCGCGAAACCCGCGGTGGTGAAAAGACTGGCCTCCGAACTCGACGAAGCTAGACGCGAAAACGAAAAACTTCGCGAGGACTTGTTCCGGGAACGAAACGACCGGGAAATTGAGGTTGAGACGGAGAGGAAAAAGCGGGAAGCCAGTCATAAGCTGGCTGACAAAACGGCTGATGATGTGTCCAAAATCCAGCGCGCGAACAGCGTTCCCGCGACGGTTGGCGGCGGCCAAAAAAACGAAACGCTCCCGTCTCAGGGAAGCGTCAAAATCGAAAAGCGCCTGCTCCGCCCGATCGCGGATCCTGGTTTGGAAATTCTGGGGGTACTACACAAGCTCAGCTTCGTTGACCGGCTGCCCCCGGCTGCCGTGCGTGACCACAACCGAGCCTCGGTCAGACGGTTCGTTTCCTGTCTCTGGGCGCCGAACAAATCGGCGGCGGCGGTGAAAGCGGAGACGGCGAAGCTCCTGAGCGGCTCGCGAGAACGGTTTCAAGGTTCCGCGAGTTTCGGAAACAACGGCAGCGAAGCGGAAACGTACGAAGACGTGCTTCGTTCCCTGGAAACGCTTCTTTTGGAGCACGGGTTTTATGCCCTGCAGCGACAGGACTCACGGTGAGGTTTGTGGGGGCGTAAGCATTTTAGCGGGTAGGTACAATAATAAGAATAGATTCACGCGCGACGACGATGTTTTCTGCGCTCTTGGTTGTTCACAACGACGCTAAACTCGGATCTAGTGGTACATAAACGAACTGTTCGGGGGCGAGCTGCCGTAGTACCTCCTCCTCCTCCCCATTCAGCAGGTGCATGGCGGTGAGTTGCACCAGCGCCGCGGCTGGCGCGGCGCCTTCCATGCGGTGTACCTCCCGCCCGTCCCACATCCACAGCGTCGTGGGATACGCCTGCACGCCGTGCTGGCTCGCCAACGACGACGCCTCCTCCGCGTCAACCTTGGCGATATCCAGGGTATCCAGGCCCGGGACATCTTCAAGCACTGTCGCGAGCGTCGCGAGCTCGGGGCCGAGCACCGCGCACGGGCCGCACCACGCCGTCCCGAAACTCACCACCGCGCGTCCCCCGCAAAGGAAGCTCATCTCCGCCTCCTCAGCGTTCCATATCTGCAACGCGCGCGTGGTGACGTTCCGGTCGCAAGCGCGGAAAGCGCCGCGTGCCACCCCAACACCGACGCGACGTTTACACACGTTTCTCGGCGCCACCGCCGCGTTCACCAAACACCCGCGCGCCGCGACGACAACCATCTCGACGCGTCCAGGGTTGTGAAGAGCGGGAGCGAGACGGCACCTGAAAACTGGTGGCTCTCGGCGCGCGTGGCGCCACGTCAGTCAAAACAGTTTCCGAGACAAGAGCCTTCGCGACGCAACGCCACGCACCACACAACTCGTCGCACCATGAGCGCGGTGGCACAGGTCATTCCCGCGCGCACTGCGCGCGCACGCGCGCCCTGTCGTGCCGAGAGGGCGCGACGTCGCCCCGGCGTCGTGTTCCGCGCTGCGAAGTCGCCCTCGAATTCGCAGGCAGATGACACTTCCACGTCCAAGAAGTCCACGCCGCCCGATGATGTGTCATCCTCGCGTAGGCCCAAAGTCGCCATCGTGGGCGCTGGGTGGGGCGGTTTCGGCGCCGCGAAGGCTCTTTGCGAGTCTGGGTGTGAGGTTATTTTGCTGGACGGCATACCCGACCCGACTGGGGTGACGCCGACGACCACGCCTTCTGGGAAACCGTTCGAGTACGGCACGAGGGGTTTCTGGAAAGATTACCCCAACATAGAACAAACGCTTCGCGAGCTCGGCGTCGCGGAAAGGGACGTTTTTTCAAAGTTCACCCCGTCCTCGTTCTTCGGACCGGACGGTTTGGAAGCCACCGCGCCGGTGTTTTCGGAAACAGGGTTCCCCAACCTGCCGTCGCCTTTCGGGCAAGTCTTCGCGACCTTCGACAACTTCAAGCGGTTGCCGTTACAAGACCGGTGCGGAACTTTCCCATTTACCACATTCCGTAGACTGAATGCCAATACGAGACTGACACTTTCTTGTTAATCTCTCCAGGGCGTCCATGGCCGGGTTGTTGCTCGCGATGCTGGACCTGAACCGGGACGAAGAGACGTTCGAGGCGTACGACAGGATGACCGCGCACGACCTTTTCATTAAGTTCAATTTATCAAAACGCTTAGTGGACGATTTCATTCGCCCCACGCTGTTAGTGGGTCTGTTCAAACCACCGGAGGAATTATCCGCCGCGGTCACGATGGAACTGCTGTATTACTGTACGTATTTCCCATTCCACATTCCGCCTCCCTGATTGCCCATACTCGTACCAGAAGGGACTATTATCTCTGACTGTTTACGTAATACACATTACGAGAGACTGACACTTTCTTTTTACCATCAGACGCCCTGGCGCACCAAGATTCCTTCGACGTGCGGTGGATATCGAAAGGAACCGTGGGCAGCGCGTTGATCGCGCCGTTAGCCACGCATTTGATTGATACGTACGGCTTGCGCGTGCTGGGAGGGTGCCGTGTTGAGACGGTGGTGATGGACGAAGAGACAGGACAGGCGGTAGGGCTGAAGTATTTAGAATTCTCGGGTAAAACAAAGAAACCGAAAACCGTGGAGTTGGCCGATTGCGACGCCGTGGTTTTGGCGCTCGGTGCGAAAGGCATGCGGGGGGTGGTCGGCGGGAGCCCGGCTCTTGCGAAAATGGCCCCAGAGCTCACGAAAGCGGCGAGTTTGGGGGGGATAGACGTCGTGACGACGCGGATATGGCTGGACCGGTAAGGAACTTTCCCATTTACCACGTCAAGACGACTGATCGGCCCGATTACCCTGACTGTTTACGTAATACACATGGCCCCAGAGACTGACACTTTTCTTTTCACAACAAGGTACGTCGACGTTACGAACCCGGCAAATGTTTTGTCAAAATTTACCGGCTTGCGCGGCGCCGGCGGGACGTTTTTCATGCTGGATCAGCTTCAACACGAAAACGAAGTCCAACTTTGGGGAGGCGAGGAGCCCAAAGGAAGTGTGCTGGCGTGCGACTTCTACAACGGCGGCGCGGTGGGTTGTTTGAGCGACGCGGATATCATCTCCCTGCTCATGGACGAGCTGTTACCCGCGGCGGTGCCCGCGTTCGCGCAGGCGAAAGTGTTGGACTCGCACGTCGTGCGGTGTCCGGGCGCGGTGACCTGGTTCTCGCCGGGGTCATTCGCCTCGAGGCCGCCGCTCGAGACACAAATTCCAAATGTCGTTTGTGCCGGTGACTGGGTGCGCCTTGGCGCAAGGGAGCACGGCAGCAAAGGGTTGTGCCAGGAAAGGGCGTTCGTGTCCGGTCTGGAAGCGGGGAACTCGCTTGCGCGGCGGGTGCTGGCGCGCGCGAAGGGCGGAAGCGGGAAGACACTCCAGGAACACGTCGTGATTCCCGTACGCGCGGACGAAACGCAGGTCGTGGTGGGCAGAGCCGCGAACAAGGCCGTGATGGACGCGCTCAAGCCGTTCGGCCTGGACAGCCCGTGGGTGCGGTGAGGGGTGGAGAGGGAATGGTGAGTGAGGCGTAGCGCGCCGAGTGTAAATCAGAGAAAACTTCTTTTCGTCCTCCTCTTCGTCCCGCAAGGCTTTTTGAGACGGTCCTCCTGATCGCCAATCTCGTTTCCCGCCCCTTGCTCGATCACACCTCCGCGCGCGCTCCACTCCGCGCGCGCGTGCCGATGACCACCAAAGGTCCGTTCGACCAAGAAACGTGGTCGCCATGGCTCTCAAAGGTAACCTACAAGGCCCCGAAAGCCATGTCCCTGCAGGCGTTCAAGATGGCGCTGCTTAAGAAGCGCCTGGCGGAAGCCAAGGCCACGTCCGGTCGCGCCGCCGAGACAACCGAGGCGCGGGCGGAAGCCGCGGCGGACGAGGAGGCTATCCGGGCTGAATTGAGGGCGGCGAAGGAACGCGAGGAACGCATGAAACACGTCAAGGCGCACTGTTTGGCGGCGGAGACGGCTGCGGAGGCGCGTGAGGCCGCGGACAAGGCGAGCGCTAAAGTGGAGCGGCTTCGGGAGGAATTCGAGGAAGAAGAAAGGGAGATCGTGGCGAAGAGCAAGCGCGAACAAGAGGCGAGGGCGCGGGCGTTGCTTGAGAGGGAGCGGAAACGGGCTGAACAACGGGCTAAGCTGGAGGAAGAGCTTGAAAGACGGGAGGGTGAACGGCACAAACAGGTGCTGAAGCTGAAAGACACGCTTAAGCTCCACGCGGACGCGAAACGAAAAATCGCGGAGGATGCGGCGCCGGAGGAGGGCGAGCTGAACAACGACCCGAGCCGAAACGGAGGTGCCACAAACCAAACGGGCAACCCTTTCGAAGATGGTCCTGGTCCGGGGCCGTCTCCTCGGTTCCGTGAGCAACCCGGGGGAGGCGGCGGGTTTTCGCCGCGAATGGGAATGGGAGGAACGCCGGTTGGCAGCGGGAACTGGGGAACGGGCGAAACGCCGCTTGGCTCGGGGAACTGGGGCGCGCAGGGTGGCGATTTCAATCAGGGCAGCGGGAATTGGGGCGCGCAGGGAGGCGATTTCTTTAAAGATTCAAACGCGCCTTCACGAGATTTCAATCAAAGAGGTGGCCAAGGCCAAGGCCAAGGACAAGGTCCAAGCGGACCTCGCGGCGAGATTCGGTACGGGGACTGGCAGTGTCCGAAGGGGTGCGGGAACGTGTTCGCATCGAAACTCCGTTGTTTCAGGTGCGGGGCGCCGAAACCAGCGGGAGGAGGGGCGCATCACAACGACACACACAACCCACACGCCGCGGGAGGGGGTGCGCCGAGTTCCGCGGGGTGGGGCGAGCGACCGCGGATGGGAGGAGGCAGGGGGAACTGGTAGGGTGACAATGTAAGGAGCCTAGTTTCACCTAAACAACCCTTATCCCTATTGCGTACTGTCAACACGGTGCCGCGACGATCACGATCGGGTGGCTCGTTGTTTGTTATGGTTAACTTAGCTGCTGATGTAAATTGACAAACTGGTACAAAAATCACGACGCGTAACACGCGCCGGTTCGTTAAATACACGCCGCCAAAACCCGCGTTCACGCGACGGGCGTTTCTTCCGCTTCAAACGCGGCGAGCGTTTTCAAAATCGCGCCCACCAAGTCGTCCACGTCCAGACTGTCGGGGTGTTTTCCCCCACCTCCGTCGTCGCGGTGCCCCACCGCTTTGGCGCGACACTCCACCACCTTGCCCGCGCGAGCGGACGCTTCGGGGGAGAGGGTTTCTTTTTCGGAAGTCGCTGGAGTCGCTTGAAGGTCGACTGCGTCACCCTCCGCGTTTTCTCCGCTTTGTTTTTCGTCTCCTCCGTCACCCCCCCGCTCGTGTCCCTTGAACCCTTTCTGTTTTTCCCGTTTCTCCACCCTTTTCGTGCCTAAGTGCTTGTCGTACAAGCCGTCGTAGTACTCCAGCAAACCGTCCGCCACCGCGCTGAAGTCGCCGTCGCGGAGTTTCAAACGCAACGCCTCAGCGCGCTCGTTCCCCAGACGTTTCCGCAACTTCCCCACGCTCTCGTCCATGGCGTCGCGCCAACTCGGGTCTGACCGGTGACTGTCGTGCGCGTAGTCCTCTACCAGGGTTCTTAAGCGGGTCCCTCGCGGCGCCACAACGTTAACCACAAGTGGCGCCATGCGCATGCGTTGAAACAAACCGGGGTCCACGGAACACTTCCCCACGTGCGGGCCTTCGTCTTCCAGGAATATCCACCCCCACGCGGATGAGGGTGACGCCTCGTCGGTCTCGGTAAGTGTTTCCGCTTTGTTGATCTGTTCCGCGAGTCGCACCCACTCCATCGCAACCAGGTTCGCGAAGTGCTCTGACGTGGGCTGACAAGGCGGTCGCCCGACCCACCCGAACGCGCTCCCGGAGTGACTCGCCAAACCCTCCAAGTCAATCACCGCGCACCCCGCGTTTCGCAGACCCAGCAACGCCGCGGTTTTCCCAACCCCCGTCCGGCCGCCCACGATGCACACCCGCGGCTCTTTGCAGACTAAATGCCCACTGACGTTATTTGCGCCCGAGGAACCCGCGCCGTTATTAGCGTTATTAGCGTTGTCCTCCAGCACCGACGAGTTGTTACTCAGGGTGCTCGCGATGGATGAGGACGAGGACGACCTGGTCAATGTCGAGCCGGAGCGCGGCGATTCCCACCGCGTCAGCACGAACCGCCTGAACGCTTTGTACCCTCCCCGCACGACCCTGGCGTCCAAAGATCCGGGCGGCGCCGCGTGTAACAGCAGCCAAGTCACGGACGAACTCCGCATGCCACCTCGCCAGCAGTGCACGTACACCACCGAGGGCTTGGATGAACACTCGTGCGGCGAGGTTCCGCAGTTCGCGTCTTTGGCGCGCGCGCGGTGTAAGATTTCCTCCACGATTTTGGAAAGTTTCGGCCGGACCGCCTTCATCCCGAGCACCAGCGCCACCCCCCTGCCCTGTTTCGCGAACGCGGTACCAACCTTCGCGCGTTCGTCGTCCGTGAACAGCGGGACGTTCACCGCACCGGGCACGTGCCCCTTACTGAACTCCCCGGGCGACCGCACATCCACGATGAGCGCATCCGGGTTTCGGTCGGCGGCGGAGCACGACACCGACGCGCGAACCAGGTCATCGACCTCGGCGCGGCACTCCGCACCGCCCGCGGCGAGGTCGAGTTTTACGCCCGATGCGAACAACTCCATCACGTCCGCGGATACCGCGGAGGAGTCATCCTTCAAACCAGAAAACAGGTCCGCCGTGGACGACATCGCGGAGGACACTGTGGTGAAGGGTGAGGCAACATCCAGCTTTGGCTTTTATCGATCTTTCATTGGAGATCTCGCGCGTTCCGCGAGGGGGCTGGAAACGAAACATTCGGACTGTTTGCTCGATCACTTAGTTTTTAGCATTTTCGGAAGAAAATCTGAGAGAAGAATTGAAGCGAAAAACGCAAAAAAACGCAAAAAAAATCACAACTCGTCCCTCTCCCCTTCTCCCTCTCGCGTCTCGTGTTCACCACTACCACCATCCCCACCCCCATCGTCCCCCTCATCGTCACCCAAAACAGGCGGCTCCTCGAAAAAATCAAACGCCTTCCCCGAGGCTCGGTCCAGGCAAGCCTGTTCTTCCGACGGAGTTCCGTACCGCTCGGCGCAAATCTTTTCAACCAAGTCGTCCCCGAGCTCCGACAACAGCGTTCGCGCGGCGCCAAGCAGCGTCTTTTTTTCCGCGATGCGCAGGGTCACCGCGGTGCGGTACTCGTGCGTGGGCGGTGAACTGTGTGCGGTTTCGTCCTTATCCCTATCCCTATCCGTATTCGTCCCCATCCTTACACCTGCCACACTTTCCGCTCCCGCGACTGGATCGTACGGGTTCAGTTCGAAAAATTTACCCATGATTTCCAGGTCCTGCCAAAGCGTCGTGGGGTATCTGGTTAACAAAGAAAACGCGGCTTTCAAAAGAGTAGCCCGGACCACGGCTTCGTTGCGAGGGTTTACTTCACTGCCAGCTACTGCTAAAGCCACTGCAGTGCTGTTATCAAGCTCACTTTCGGTCATCACGGAAACGCGCGTCGCGGCGAGCAAGTCGTGATCCATCTTCCCTTCGAAAAAGTGAAAGTTTCGGTGCGTAGGCGATAGGCCGTGTTCCTTCAGTAACTGTCTTTTCCTCTTGCGCAGCGGATCTTTTTTCGAGACTTTAGGCACGACATCAACCGCGTCTACTGGGTTGTGCGAAGGCACGAACCCGTACTGCAACAATAAAATGGCACTCGGTTTTTCGCCGTAGTTCACCCTCACCTCGAAACCGGGGCCGGGGAAGGCGTCGTTCGCGGTCACGGTGACCAGCCCCGTTCGCTGGTTGAACTTCACGCTCACGGCGGATGCGTCGTTACCGTGAGGGCGCGTACCACTCCCGTCCCCACGCGCCCACCCGTGGTTGACCATGTCGAACAGCGGAACCAGGGCGAGTAGGGTTTGTTTTGGAGAGCCGTCGGCGTCGCGATTGCGACTGCTTTTGCTTTTGCCGTTGTTCCCTCGTTCAAACCTTTCCCCATTGTCAACCGTGACGTGCGCCGCCCGCGACCACACGATCGACATGGCCCACACCCAGTTTTTAACCCCGAAGTGCTGTTCCGGGAACAAATAAGGGTACCTTTGACTCAGTACGGGAAACAATTTGTTCCGTTGCGCGAGCCACCCTCGCAACACCGCGTCCCGGAACCCCAACGCGTTGCTCCCTTCGAGCTGCGCCAACTGCGCGGGGGTCCACAGCAAGGGCGAGCCGGTGTCTTTCGGCAACACGGAGACGTACGGCCACCAGGCTGACTTTTCGTGTTCCACGTAAAGCTCGTGCAGCAGGTGCAAGGCTAGCACGTTTTCGATACTCACGTCATTGGTTCGATTCCCGCCGATGGTTGACAAAACGTTTCCGATCCGCGACCGACGAGCGGACGCCGTGCTCATGGCTTTCATCAGCGGCACCGCGAACACGGTTTCGCCCGCGGGTATTGGTTTTGTCGTCACCACCCCCCGGCCTCGGCCGAAGATGGAGCTCAATTTGATAGGAAAAGGTGGTTTATTTGGGTCAGTTGCTTTGGCGCTCCTTTCACTTTCATCGGCGGTTTCGTCGTCGTACGGCGCCGCCATCGGCTGCCGCACCCATTCCTCGAATTGCAAATCTCGGACTCCGCACTCGCTCACCGCCCCGAGGCGTCCGCGGGGGATTCGGGGCACACCACCGGTTACCGACCCACCCGAACCGCCCGCCGCCGTGTCTCCTTCGCCAGCCGCACCCCGATTCCGACTGCCGGGGAACACGTCCGGGAACGCGCGCGCCAACACCGAACGTCGCTGTTCGGGGGTCAAGCTTTTCGGGTCCAGAGAAACAGACGACACCGCGGGTGGGGCGACGAGAAGCGCGAGCACCAGGAAAAGCGCCACACCAACTTTTCCAACTAACACGTGTCGCCGGCCCCGCGGCCGTGACCGGCGCGACGACGCGACTCGCGGCGCGTCGCGCCACCGCCGCATACGCGCGCGGTGTGCACTGACGTGAGTAACAACAACAAACAGGTGATGCTTCTTTGACGAAGGTGCCGTCGGGCGAAATCGAAATCCGTCACGTGAGCTTTTTGTGACTCCCTCCAGTTGACTCCCCTGGATTCTCTCGGACATTCCAGCTTTGCTGATTGGTCGACCCGAAAAAGAGGTGAAGAGATTCGTTTCACGCGTCGTCGATCCCTCGCGCCCCCCCTCCCCATTCCCGCACACACCACCACTACTCCTTTCCAACGAGTACAATGGCCGCTATCTGCACCCTCCCCGTCGCGCTCCGCGCCTCCGTCCGCGCCCCTGTGAAGGCGCGCGGCATGTCCGTCAAGGCCGCCGCGGGTCCCCAGCACTGGCTCCCGGGCAGCGAGCCCCCCGCGTACCTGGACGGCACGATGGCGGGTGACTACGGCTTCGACCCCCTGAGGCTCGGCCAGAACGCCGAGACGCTTCCTTACCTTCAAGAAGCGGAGCTCATGAACGGCCGCTGGGCGATGCACGCCACCGCGGGTATCCTGTTCACCGATGCCGTGGGCCTCCCGAAATTCTGGGAAGCCGGCGACGCCGCGCTCGGGGATTGGGATTTGAAAACCTTGGTCGCGATCCAGGTCGTGGTGATGGGTTTCCTGGAAGCCGCGCGCATCAGGGGCTTCTACGCCACGGGCGAATCCGGCGTCGTGGGGAACTTCCCCTTCGACCCCTCCGGGCAAGACTCCCCCGCGATGAAGGTGAAGGAGATCAAAAACGGACGGCTCGCCATGATGTCGTTCCTAGGGATGGTGTCGCAGTACGCGGTGACTGGGACCTCCCCCCTGGAGGGACTCAAGGCGCACATGGCCAACCCCACGCAGGTCAACATCTTCACCAGCAGCGTGGGTAACGAGTTCGTCGCCGCGATCATCTTCTGCTCCATCGCGCCGTGCTACTTCGTGCTGCAGGAGCAAATCTCCGACGGCAGCGACGACGAGTTCCGCCCCATCCCGTGGTAAGCGGTGTTCCCCTGGGGAGTCTTTACCGAGTCTTCATAAGAGTCTTTATAGAGTATACGGAGTCTACATTGTAGAGAGAGAATCGACAGAGAGAGGTGTTTCTAGCCAGCGCCAGTGTCAGGGTTTGTCAATCGACGAGAGGTCGTGAAGTATCGTATTTTTCGTCGCCGACCGTACTTTTCTTCTTCCTACGTAGATTCCTATTACAGCCGATTCGCGACCTAGTCACCTTTCTTCGCTGGGAGAGAAGCACTTTCAAACATCGCGTCGCGTGCGCTGAATCGAACCACGCTCATCACGGCCAAAGGCGGTGACTTGAGAACGTCGTCGTCACGAGGAGCGCGGGCGCGCGAGTTGAACGTGCTTTTTTTCGCGAAGAAGGTGACGGCCGCTCCTTTTTCCTCGACCACCGAACATGCGCGCGTTCCGTCTTCAGTGACGCACTTTTAGGGTTTAAAATTCCACATCCAAGTCCTCCCCCCCACGTGCCTCTTCCGGCAAGGCTTCCTCTTGTACGGCTCCGGGTTCCAACGCCGCGGCGGCTCGTTTGTATCCCCGCATCGCGGTTTCTAAGTTCCCCATGATCTCCGGAATCGTGGGCAATCGCTTTTCCCCGTTTTTGCTAAAGATAACCTCCCCGTCGTAAAACACCTCGAACGCCCCGGTGTTTAAAAGGTTCGTGGAAACCGTGTTTCCCACGAACCACGCCCCCATGGTGCTTCCCATTTTGTTCGACTGTAAGTTCGTGACGAACTCGGGGGTTGCGACGAACCCAAACGCGGTTGAGATTGCATCTCCGAAATGTGTCAACCCGATACAGGCGAACGTGCCCAAGTTAACAGCCTTACTCGCCGCCACCGCGAAGGTGGACGGCGGGTAGTTGCTCGCCACGACCTCGGTTCCGGGAAAGCGCGTCATGATTTCTTGTCGGACCTGCGCGTACCCGCCCCGGTACTGTCAGGACTGGCAGAACGAAATGTGCACCTTGCCTCCCAGGCTCGCGGGGTCCGCCACGAAAGGGGTTGCCACGGACGAAGGCTCGGGTTTGAACGCGGAGAGGACGTCCGCGCCCGCGAAGGCGAGAATAATCGCGACGACGATTGCGCCAGTAGGCAAACCGCCCGGGGGGGAACCGCGCGAGGCGGTCGAACCCTCCGCCATCTGGAAGGGCAGCGCGGGGAGGTCTGAGCTCTGGTGGTTCTCCCCATTTCCTGTTTTTCGTCTCGTTTGTCAAAATCGCTTTTCGCCAGCTCTGGATATCGTTCGCTCCCAGGCCTCGCCACCGCCACAACGACCTCGCGTCGGGGCTTCACGCCTTCCGCGATGGAGGACGCGCACGCGAGGGAGGTCCGAGATGTGCGTACGCGGTCGCCCACCCAGTTCCTTTTTCCAGAACCTTCGCGTGGCCACTCCGTTCGCCGCCGAAACGAAGTCGGCGCATCCGACGCGTTCAAGCCGTTCGTTGGACAGACGCTCGGGATCGAGAGTTTGTTTCTTCTCATCGGCGACGACTGACCCGACCGCCTCCCCCTCCTCGTCTCGTGTTATAATATGCAGGTCCTCGCGCACTTCAACGTGGACCCCTCTGTTGGTTTGTCGGCAACGCAGGTCGCGCGGTCACGGCAAACGTGGGGGGTAAACGACCTGCCTACTGACCCGGGGACGCCGTTTTGGAAGCTGGTGCTGAAGCAGTTTGACGATTTGCTTGTTAAAATTCTACTCGCCGCCGCGGTGGTTTCCTTTGTGATAGGCGTTTTCGACGGCGAGGGGTGGAGCTCGTTGGTGGAACCCGGGGTGATTGGCGTGATTCTCGTCGCCAACGCCACGGTGGGCGTGCTCACCGAAACCAACGCGGAGAAAGCAATCGAGGAGCTGAAACAATACGCGGCGGACAGCGCGCGCGTGTTTAGGGACGGCCGGCTGGCGCGAATCAACGCGGTGGACCTGGTGCCAGGGGATATCGTCGAGCTGGCGGTGGGGAACAAGGTGCCGGCTGATATCCGGCTGATGCAGTTACGAAACGCGTTGCTGACCGTTGACCAAAGCGTTTTGACTGGCGAAAGCGGGAGCGTGGAGAAGTTCGTGGACCCTGTTGTTCCGACAAGCGCGAATCAATCGGCCGTGATTCAAGACAAGACGTGCGTTTGTTTCAGCGGCACGGTGGTGACCGGCGGTTTGGGTCGGGGTGTTGTGATACAAACAGGCCCGCGCACCGCGTTCGGGGCGATCTCGGGCTCGTTGAGCGAAACGGAAACCGAGCTCACGCCCCTGAAACGAAAACTGGACGAGTTTGGCAAGTTTCTTTCCAAAGCAATCGCGGTGATTTGCGTTTTGGTGTGGGTGGTGAACGTGGGGCACTTTTGCGACCCCGTGCACGGCGGGTGCGTAAGGGGGGCGATGTACTACTTCAAAATCGCAGTCGCCCTAGCCGTGGCGGCGATTCCGGAAGGGTTACCAGCGGTGGTCACCACCTGTCTGGCGTTGGGAACGCGGAAGATGGCGAAGCGCAACGCGATCGTGCGGACGTTGTCCTCGGTTGAAACCCTTGGGTGCACCTCGGTGATTTGCAGTGACAAAACGGGAACCCTCACTACGAACGCGATGACGGTCACGAAGTTCGTGGTGGTGCGAACCACTTCGGGTTTGGGCGGGGACGGGACCGCGGGTGGCGCGATCCCGCTGGAGGAGTACGTAGTGAAGGGCAACGGGTACTCGCCCAACGGTGACATTTTAAGAAACCAAAACTCCGTGGTCCACCGCCCCGCGGAGTCACCAAGCGTGCTGCACGTCTCAATCTGCGCCAGCCTGTGCAACGACTCGTGCCTGGTGTGGGACGAGAAAACCAACAAATTCGACAAGATTGGCGAATCCACGGAAGCGGCGCTGCGCGCGCTGGCGGAGAAAATCGGCCTCCCCGGGGCGGATGCCGATCCGCAGAGTTTGTCGAAAATCGCAAACAACAAGCGGGCCGCGTACTGCGCGCAGTACTGGGAGCAGCAGTTCAAAAGAGTGGCGTGCTTGGAGTTCTCCCGGGACCGGAAGATGATGAGCGTCCTGGCGAACAGGAAAGGCCAAAGCATCTTGTTCACAAAAGGCGCCCCCGAGCAGGTTCTGAAACGGTGCGCCTCCGTGTTGACCGACCGCGCGGGTGCGTCTGAGACGTTAACCGAGGAGGTGATGGACGCGCTCCAGGCGAAGGTTTCGGTTTTCGCGCGCTCGTCGCTACGAGTGCTGGCGCTCGCGATGAAGCCCATGCCCAAGGCGTCGACTGAAGTGACCCGCGAGGACGAGACCGAGATGACGTTTCTGGGTTTCGTGGGGATGATGGACCCGCCCCGGAGTGAAGCCAAACGCGCGGTTGACATGTGCCGCGCCGCGGGGATACGGGTGGTGATGGTCACGGGCGACAACACGGCAACCGCGGAGGCGGTGGCGCGAGCCGTGGGCTTGGGCGACGGAAGCGGCTTCCAAGGCGGCGGCGTTACGACCCAGTTTCACGCCGGTAACGCTCCCGGCGCAAGCGACGATTCCGACCTCACGTTGTTGGCAAAGAAAATGACCGAGGAGGCGCAGCAAGCGGGCTTACCCATGACCGGCGTCATGTTCCCCCCCGGGGTTTCCTTTACGGGGTCCGACTTCGACAACATGGACGAGCACGCCAAGCTAAACGCGGTGACCTCGATGTGCGTTTTTTCCCGCGTGGAACCCAAACACAAACGCGAGTTGATCACGTTACTGAAGCAACAGAAACACGTCGTGGCGATGACGGGCGACGGCGTGAACGACGCGCCCGCGCTGAAACGCGCGGATATTGGGATCGCCATGGGCAGCGGCACGGCGGTTGCGAAGCACGCCAGCGACATGGTGTTGGCGGATGACAACTTCGCGTCCATCGTGGAAGCGGTGGCGGAGGGCCGCGCGATTTACGAAAACACCAAGCAGTTCATCCGGTACATGGTGAGCTCGAACATCGGCGAGGTTGTTTGCATTTTCGTCGCCGCGGCGCTTGGTATGCCTGAAACGCTTTCGCCGATTCAGTTGTTGTGGGTGAACCTCGTGACGGACGGCGCGCCCGCCACGGCGTTGGGGTTCAACAAACCCGACCGCGACATAATGCGCCGGCGTCCGCGGGGGATGGACGACCGGATCGTGGACGAGTGGCTTTTTGTTCGGTACCTTGTGGTCGGTATGTACGTCGGCTTCGCCACGGTCGGGGCGTTCGCGTGGTGGTTCACGTCGTACGAGTTGGGCCCGCGGTTAACCTGGAATCAGCTCACGTCGTTTCAGTCGTGTCAAAACTCGTGCGAAGTGTTCAACCGGAAAATCAACAAGAACCCGTCAACCATGAGCCTAACCACGCTGTGCGTGGTGGAGATGTTCAACGCCCTGAACGCGCTTTCCGAAAACGGGAGCCTGACGCGGCACCCGCCCTGGAGTAACAATTGGCTCACCGGCGCGATCGGCGTGTCCATGGCGCTGCACTGCGCGATTTTGTACGTCCCGTTTTTAGCGCGCACGTTCGGCGTCGCGCCCCTCGCGCTGGCGGAGTGGAGGGCCGTGCTTTACTTCTCCTTCCCCGTGATTCTAGTGGACGAGGTGTTGAAGTGGATAACGCGGCGGTACGGAGACAGGCTCCGGCACGGCCTGAAACGGGGGGTCTGGGGCTTGGCGCGGAAAAGAGACCTGCTGCCGTCGCGGAGCAGGAAACTGTAAGAAAGTGATTTCACCAAAGCGAAAAGAGTGGAATAAATACCTCACATCACCTAGTGTAACACGTCCTAATACCTCCTATCACCTTTTGAAACAAGTCGTGTTACACGTTTTTCCCTATTTTCGGTCCGTACAGCATCCCCAGGTTTTTCCACACGCTCACGATGGAGTTGGCGGTGAAGAACCCGCTCCCCGCGGCGGCGGGAACGCCGATTCCCGGGTACGTCGAGTCGCCGACGGCGTAGAGCCCTTCGATTCCCGTTTTAGGCCCTGGGGGCAACGCAGCGCCGTACAGATTCACCCGGGTCATGTCAACCCCCGGACCGTACGTCCCTTCGTGTCTTTTTACGAACCGCGCCTGCGTCAGCGGTGTCGCCACCATCTCCACCTCGACTCGTTGTCGAATATCCGGAATCACTCTCTCAAGCGCCCGGTACAAATCATCCGCCGCGTCTTTTTTCATCGCGGCGTACGCCTCGCTTCCCCGTTTCACGGCGCGCCACTTTTCGTACGGCTCGTTCGCGGCGCCGTAAATGTGAACGGTGTGCTTCCCAACCGGGGCCTGCGATTGTGAAGAAAGTGGTTAACGTCCCGTGTTGGGCGATGTATGGACAAGCAGTCACCAGCGTTAGAGGTAAAACAGCGTGTTGTCGGATTTGGGAAACGCGCGTTCACGCACCTGCGACGGGTCCAGCGTGGTGGGGATGGAGATGTTGAACACGTTCCGGTTGCCGTCCACGCCTTTGGACCAGTCATCTACTACTAGGTGGTGAATCCCCAGCTCTGAATTTGGCGGCAAGCCTGTCGCGTCGATGCCGAGGTGCAGGTGCACGAAGGAGTCGCACTTTTTTACGTCACTCAAGTATTGCGTATCCCCCGAGTCTATTCTTTGCTGTTTCATGGGGTCTGGTAACAAGCTGTTGGTGGTGTCCCACACCGACGCGTTCGTTACCACCGCGGTGCGCGCCCGTACTACCCTTCCTCCTTTTTTCAACTTGATCCCTACCGCTTTTTTGTCCTCAAACACGATCTCGCTCACCGGCGAACCGAGCGCGACTTTCCCGCCGTGTTTCCGGACGCCCCGCACGAGCGCGTCGACGATCGCCTGCGACCCCCCGATCGGGTAGTCATAAACGCACCCCTCCATCTTGTGTCGTTCCTGGAACGTAAACGCCATGATCGCCGCGGATGTGCGGTCCGCCTTGAGCCCGGAAATCACGAAACACTCCAAGTCCAGGAGTTGCCGCAGCCATTTGTTTGTGACGTGTTGATCGATCAGCTCGGAAAAGTTTGAACGTAACCACTTCGCGTCCTCGAACCCTTGTTTGCCTCGTGGGCCACCGCCCAGGGCGACAACAAGCGGTTTGACGTACTTCGCCATTGTTAGGAAAACCCCCTTATCCGCGCGCATGCCCGCGAACGGAATCGCCACCGCGGCATCGCCCAACGGGCCCATGGCTTTTTCAAGCGCGTCCCACTCGCACACGGCGTCGTCGCCCGCGAACCGCCGAATCGCCGAGCGGTAACTCTCCCGGTCCGCGACGCACGTGAAGTTCCCGTCCGGGAAGTACATGTTTAGGGAGTTATACACCGCAGCGCCCCTAGGCAGGGTCTCACCCACCGCATCCAGGACCTGACGCACGCCGTTGATGCTCTCGCCCGGTGGCGACGACAGTCCCAGGAAATACGACGGGCCTGAATCAAACTCGAACCCGCCCTTGTGGAACCCGTGCGCGGCGCCACCCGCCACGGTGTGCGCCTCCGCCACCGCGACGCTAACGCCGTACTTGCCCAATAAAGCCGCACACGACAAACCGCCGATCCCCGCGCCGATGATGCACACGTCAACCTCGTCAGGAAGCTCATCCGAAACCCACCCGGCGCCGAGGGGGGTGTCGGAGTTGGCGGAACTCTTCACGACGCGCGATGGGCGGGCACTCTGTGACCTCCGCGAGCGGCGGGGCGACGCGCGAGGGGCTGGCGCGCCGCGGCAAAAGGGCACGGATACGAGCGCGCGATACATCTTTCCGAAGCTGGCCACCCGCGCGGTGGGAGATGGCAACGAGAGGAAGGAGGGAAGAGAATACTGCAGATGAAAGCGCTGCTGATTGGCGAAAGATCTTTTCGATTTTTTTGAATACAAACGCGCGGCTTTCACGCGTGGCTACTATGTGTGATGTCTTTCATCACTTGGCATCTTCCTCAAGCACTTGCTCAGGGCCGAATATACAAACGCGCGGCTTTCGCGCGTGGCTATGTGTTATTATGTGTGATGTCTTTCATCATTTGGCATCTTCGTCCAGCGCTTGTTCAGGCCCGGCGTCTCCCCACATCGCTGACAACAACATCGCGTACCCGAACGAGGCTACTAGGTAGTACGGCACTCTTAATTCCGACGGGACATACCCGAATGAAATCGTCATGAGCGGGACCCAAATCCACCACGACGTGGTGACGGCCGGAACCATTTCCGTTTTGATACGTTTAAACGTTTCCGCAACGGGCCGGCGTTCCCACGCCCCGGTGAATGAAAAAAACACCAGGAACCAAAGTGGGCAGTACACGGTCTGGTCGACGAAAACTTCGAACGCTACTTTTGGCCAGTTGGTTGTTAGTTGGATAGTTTCGTCAATCGTCTCTGTCAATGTCTCTGTTGGAAAAAACCGTTCCGTCCATCCGTCCAACACGAGGTACCACACCGTGGTCATCGAAGCGTCGATCGGGCCCCACGCCGCGAACCGCGCCACTCTGCCACGGTCGATTTTGTCACTCTCATCCACTGAAGAAGGGTTTGAATCATTTATTGTTGTCGTGTCATTCTTTGAATCATTCATCGCCGCGCCGTTCTCGTCGTCGCCTTCGTCGGTTGACGAGCTCTCCTTCAAAATCGTCGCTTTCTGCGCGATCCCATCTGAGAGCGAGTACAAAAACGAACCCGTGATTGATTTCGTGGCGAGCGGGTAGACGGATAGTAAACCCGAGTACGTGGCCCACATGTCTTTCGCCAAGCTCGCGGTGGCGATTTGCTTGACTACGATCGCGGCGCCCGTCGCGGCGACGGCTTTGCCCGCCACGAGACCGGCGGCGGTCGCGGCGGCGTCCGCGGTACCGCCCACCGCGGCGCTGGCGACCGCCGCGGTGCTCGCGACGTCTAATGCTGCGGCGGCTTCTGCTGCAGCAGCTGCAGCAGCAGCTGCTTCAACCGCTCCCATCGCAGCAGAAGCGGCTTCGCCAGCAGCAGCTGCTGCCTCCGCGCCTCCCCCTCCTCCAAGCGCGTCCGCTAAAACCGCACTCGCCTCGGAAACAGCCGCGCCCGCGACTTCAGCCCCGGCGGTGACTTGCGTATACGCCTCCGCCGCGGCTTCCACCGCCTGTCCGGCCTTCTGGCCATCGAACACCGCGTGCGCGGCGTCAATCGCCGCGCCCGCAGCCGCGGCAGCCGCGACGGGGTCCTCCATCACGCGCACCACAGTCGCGTCTCTTGGCTTTGACAGGGGGCGGCCGACTCGCATTTTTGACGCCCGACGGCCGCGGCATCGGCCCGCATCGCCCGAGCGCACGCTCCGGTTAGTCTGCGCGGCTCGCGAACAAGAAGGCTGGCTCGCGCACGTCACGCAGACGCGCGCTTGGAGCGCGGACATCGTGTCGTCAACGTGTGTGCGCGCGTCGGAATGACGAGAAAATAAACGCCCCAAACGGAAACGGCGCTTCCTGAGAAACCGACACGTGGCGGGTGGCAATGCGTTTTCTTCATTTTCTTTTTCTTCATCGTACACACCTCCAGGCGCTAGGCGCGCTGGGTGTGATGCCCGCGTCTCCGGCGGCGGGCACGGAATTTGTTCCCGCATTTTCACATCGCACGATCGCGTTCGGGGCTCCCGGCACCCCCGACGCCGCGGTCGTGCGACTCACAGAAGCACCCCTCGCCGAGTGCTTCGGGTTACGAACCTGGGTCTCGTCGCAAATCCTGGCGACCCATCTGCACGAACACATAGCCCGGTACCGGCATCCGAGACAGGTAACTCGCGTGCTAGAGCTGGGCGCTGGCACGGGGCTTCCCGGGCTGTTACTCCATGAGCTGGGCGCGAGCGTGGTGCTTACGGACGCGGAGAACGAACCTGGAGTGCTGGCGAACTTGCGTGGCGTGTGTGAAACGTTAAATGAAAATGCACCGAAAGATAATCATGACGACGCCGAGAAAGCGCGCGCGACTCATTTGACGTGGGGTACTCTGGACAAACACGCGTTAGCTTTAGCCAGCGAAAGGTTCCACGTAGTCCTTGGGGCGGACGTGCTGTACGCCAAGGCTCGCGATTTCGATAAACTGTTCGCCACCGTTTCCTTGTTACTGCGACGGGGCGGGGAGAATGACAAGCACAAAAACGAAAATGATTTTGTCCCACTCTTCGTAACCGCATACAAGCACCGCGCGTCGCACGTCTCGATTGAGTCAGGGTTGCGCACGCACAAGCTACGTGTCCGCGAACAATGGAGGTACCCAGGCGAGAAAGGCGCCACCGTGGACGTGGTGGAGATTGTGTTAGGGGAATAGGATGTGAATATAAATTAGTCGCGAGCGCACAACAGAAGCGTGACATTCACCCCTGGTGTACCTAGTGTACACCCAACTAGTTTTGCTTCTCAACCTCGCTACTTCTCAACCTCCTCAACAAGCTTCTGTTTCGGGTGCAGTTTCTTTCCCACCGGGTACATCCCTATCGCCTTAAGCTTGACCACGTCTAAAAAACGCACCGGCAAAAATCGTTTCAGAAACATAAACAGCTTGGACGGGAACGTCACCGCGTATCGCGGTTTCGGGGATTTCGCGGAGAGCGCTTGTTTCAACACTTTCGTCACCGCCTCCGGCTCCAACTCGAACGCGTCTTTTTTGTACGGCCCGTATAACCTCGGTATGAACTTCTGTTCGTAGTACGTTTTGAATGGCGATTTGTGTACGTTTGGCTGGATGTGTTTCGCGAAATGAGCCTGCGATTTCTCGCGTATCGCCGTGCGTATCGGCCCCACGGTTAACGAAACGACTTTGATGTTCGTATCCGAAAGCTCCATTCGCAACGCGTCGCAATGACCCTCTAGCGCGAATTTCGTACAGCTGTACGCCATCCTGAATGGAAACACCACGTTGCCAAGAATCGACGAGCACTGAATGATTCGGCCGTGACCGCCTTGCAAACGCATCGTCGCAATCGCGCGGCACGTCAAGTCGTGCCACCCGAAGAAGTTACACTCGAAGATCTCTCTCAACGCCTGTACCGGGGTATCCTCCGCCGCGCCCCCCACGCCGTACGCGCCGTTGTTGAACAACGCGTCTAAAGTCCCGCCGGTTTCGGTCAACACGTGTTCCCACCCCGATGCGATGGTTTCCGGTTTCGAGTAGTCGATCAAGCACGTCTCTAAACCATACTCACGCACCACGCGCTCGCAATCCTTCGCTTGACGACACGCCGCGAACACCCTCCAGCCGTCTTTGTGCAACTGGATCGCGGCATCCAGGCCGATGCCGGACGAACAGCCGGTGATCAGGATGGTTTTCGGTCGCGT
>Ga0209830_10000529_pt1 | contig 39569 bp, 39 predicted proteins | sample ArcticOcean_MG_C_12_FD_187439 | JGI IMG/M metagenome (GOLD analysis project Ga0209830, IMG submission 187439) | Marine microbial communities from western Arctic Ocean - ArcticOcean_MG_CB8_130 (SPAdes) (version 2) | ecosystem: Environmental > Aquatic > Marine > Oceanic | place: Arctic Ocean...
CTGAAGATGATCCTAGAAATCCTGCAGTAATTGCAGATAATGTTGGTGATAATGTTGGTGATTGTGCTGGTATGGCAGCAGATCTTTTCGAAACATATGCAGTAACAATTATTGCAACAATGGTTCTTGGCCACTTAATAGTTTCAGGTGGTGGTGATGCTGTCTTATACCCATTATATCTTGGAGCAGTATCTATTGTTGCTTCTATCATTGGTTGTTTCTTTGTAAAAGCATCGCCAAAAATGTCTAATGTAATGCCTGCTCTTTATAGAGGATTAGCTATAGCAGGAATTCTTTCTGCAATTGCTTTTTACTTCGTAACACAAATGATGTTTGTTGATGGCTTTACAACAGAATCAGGCAGTTATTCTGCTATGGCATTATTTTACTCATCAATTGTTGGTTTAGTTTTAACAGCTATTTTAGTTTGGATTACAGAATACTATACTGGAACTCAATACGCACCAGTTCAACATATTGCAAAAGCATCAGAAACTGGTCACGCGACTAATATTATTGCTGGAATTGGGATTTCAATGAAGTCTACTGCGATTCCTGTGCTTTCAGTTTGTTTAGCAATTTATACTGCTTATGATTTTGCTGGATTATATGGCATTGCAATTGCAGCAACTTCAATGTTAAGTATGGCAGGCATTGTGGTAGCTTTGGATGCATATGGTCCTATTACAGATAATGCTGGTGGCATTGCTGAAATGGCTGGTATGCCTCAAAGTGTTAGAAATATTACTGATCCATTAGATGCTGTGGGCAATACAACAAAAGCAGTTACTAAGGGTTATGCAATTGGTTCTGCCGGGTTAGCATCATTGGTTTTATTCGCTGATTATACGCATAAATTAGATGCTGCTGGTATTGGAACAAATTTTGACTTAAGTAATCCGAATGTGATTATTGGTTTAATTATTGGGGGCTTAATTCCGTATTTATTTGCCGCCATGGCGATGGAAGCCGTAGGAAGAGCAGCTACTGCTGTAGTCGAGGAAGTAAGACGTCAATTTAAAACTATCAAAGGGATCATGACAGGCAAAGGTAAGCCAGATTACGCTAAGGCAGTAGATTTACTTACAACCTCAGCAATAAAAGAAATGGTAGTGCCTTCACTACTGCCTGTGATAGTTCCTGTATTAGTTGGTTTATCACCTCTCGGTGCACAAGGTCTTGGTGGTATGCTAATGGGCACAATTATTACGGGCTTATTTGTTGCAATCTCAATGTGTACTGGGGGCGGTGCTTGGGATAACGCAAAAAAACATATTGAAGATGGGAATCATGGCGGAAAAGGTTCAGAAGCTCATAAAGCATCTGTAACTGGAGATACCGTAGGGGATCCATATAAAGATACAGCTGGTCCTGCAATTAACCCACTAATTAAAATTATTAATATAGTGGCATTGTTAATTGTGCCTTTACTAGTATAATTAGCAATTAAGGTTTAAAAACCTGCCGTTTGGCAGGTTTTTTTTAAAATTAAATCTTTTCCCCAGTTAACTTAAAAAATGCTTGACGATATTTTTCACTTGTTTTCTGAATAACATCCTTTGGCAAAGTTGGTGGTGGTGGAGACTTGTTCCAGCTTGTTGATTCAAGCCAGTCCCTTACATATTGTTTATCAAAACTTGGTGGTGAAATTCCTAATTGATATGATTCTTTTGGCCAAAATCTTGATGAATCAGGTGTTAAAATTTCATCAATAATATGAATTTTACCTAAACTGTCCAATCCAAATTCGAATTTAGTATCCGCAATAATTATTCCTTTACTGTATGCAAACTCGTAAGCTTTTTTGTATAAATCTAAACTTATTATACTTAGCTGACTAGTTAATTCCTTCCCAATTAAATTTTCACATTCTTTTAGTGAAATATTTTCATCTTGTTTCCCAACTTCAGCCTTACTGGAAGGGGTAAAAATAGGGATAGAAAGTTCTTCTGCTAATTTAAGTCCCTTAGGTAAATCAATTCCACAAATTGAATTGCTTAATTCATATTCTTTCCAACCACTTCCAATAATATAGCCACGAACAATTACCTCAATTGGGATAGGTTTTAGTTTTTTTGCAACAATGGAGCGATTGATAATTTGATCTGATTCATTTTTATTTACAAAATCAAGAGGGTTTTTCTGTGTTAAATGGTTTGGTATAAGAGAGCTAAACTTTTCAAACCAAAAACTAGCCATTTTAGTTAAAACTTCACCTTTAAAAGGTATGGGATCACTCATGACGACATCAAATGCTGATAAACGATCCGTCGTTACAATCAATATATTCTCATCATCTATGCCATAAATATCTCTAACCTTTCCTTGATTTAATAACTTAAGACTCGAAAGAGAAGTTTGATTCAAGGTAGTCATGTTTTAGCTCTTTTTTCCAATATCTCTATAGCAGGTAATTTTCTACCCTCAACAAACTCTAAAAAAGCTCCGCCACCAGTTGATACATATGAAATATTTTTCTCCATGCCAAAAGCCTCAATAGCGGCAATAGTATCTCCACCACCAGCCAATGAAAAAGCAGACGAATTTGCAACCGCATGGGCTAATAATTCGGTACCTTTTGAAAATTGTTTAAATTCAAACACACCTATTGGGCCATTCCATAAAATAGTCTTAGCTGTTTTAATTTTTTCATTTATTGCATTCATCGAAACTGTCCCAAGATCAAAAATCATATCATCTGGCTCAACTTCACTAATACTTTTCATCACTGCAAGTTCATTTTCGTCAAATTTTTTACCACAAACAACATCGGTAATTATCGGTAATGATGCGCCTCGACTTTCTAGCTTTTTAATTATTGCTTTTGCGGATGGTATAAAATCTTCTTCATATAAAGATTTACCAATATTGAAATCTTGGGCTTTTAAAAAAGTATTAGCAATGCCTCCGCCTAAAATTAACTGATCCACTCGATCAGACAAAGCATCCAAGATGCTAAGCTTTGTGGAAACCTTACTGCCACCTACTATTGCAATCATTGGTAGCTTAGGCTCTAAAAGAACTTTGTTAAGAGCCTCTAATTCACTTAAAAATAATTTACCCGCACAAACCTGATCGCAATATTCAGCAACTCCATATGTTGATGCCTGTTTTCTATGTGCTGTTCCAAATGCATCCATTACAAAAATATCAGCTAAAGCGGCATATTTTTTAGATAAGATTGAATCGTTTGCTTTTTCCCCAACATTAAATCTGCAATTTTCAAGAACTGCCAAGCTTCCAGAATTTAAGTTGAATGGTTCGGAAGTCCAGTTCTTAATTAAAGGAACTGTTTGATTCAAATGTTTGCTTAAATATTTAGCCACTGGCTCAAGAGAGTCCTTAGGTGAGAAATGTCCCTCATCTGGTCTTCCAAGATGAGAAGTCACCATAACCTTTGCACCTTTTTCCATAGCGTATAAAATAGTTGGTAGTGAAGCTTGAATCCTATTTTCTGAAGAAATTGTTCCAGACCGAATCGGAACATTTAAGTCGGCTCTTATTAGAACCTTTTTATCTTTTAGGTCAAAATCACTAATGCGATTCATAGTCAAAATAATTTATTTTGCATTCATCATGGCAACTGCAGTGTCTAGCATGCGACAACTAAATCCCCATTCATTATCATACCAAGCAAATACTTTAACTAAACTTCCGTCTCCACTTACTTTTGTGAGGGTTGAATCGAAGTAGCTTGAGGCTGTTGTGTGGTTAAAATCGACTGATACCAAGGATTCGTCATTGTAGACCAATATATCCTTAAGGACTCCTTGTGCTGCTTCTCGCATTATTTTATTTATTTCTTCTTTAGTAGTTTTTTTTGAGGGTGTAAATGTGAGGTCTACCAAAGAGACATTAGTAGTTGGCACACGAATAGCAATGCCATCTAATTTGCCCATAAGTTCGGGAATTACTAACCCTATTGAAGCAGCAGCTCCAGTTTTAGAAGGAATCATTGAAGCAGCAGCAGCTCTGGCACGTCGAATGTCAACATGCATATTATCTAATAGTGATTGGTCATTTGTGTATGAATGTATGGTATTCATTAAACCCGACTCAATTCCAATCTGATCTTGAATAACTTTAGCAATTGGTGCAAGTCCATTTGTCGTGCAGGACGCATTTGAAACAACCGAATCAGTAGATTTTAAAACATCATGATTAACGCCATAAACAATTGTCGCATCTACATCTTTTTCACCTGGTGCTGAAATTAGTACTTTTTTAGCACCCTGCTCTATATGAAAATAACTAGATGATTTTCCTCTAAAAGCACCAGTACATTCTAAAACTACATCAACTTTATAATCTTTCCAGGTTAACTCTTCCGGATTTTTAGTATTAAGGTATTTAATTTTATCGCCATTAATTATAAAATGATCCTTGGTAGTTTTAACTTCGCCCTCAAAGCGACCATGTGCAGTATCATATTTTATAAGGTGTGCATGGGTTTTAATATCACCTCGACTGCAATTAATAGCTACTATCTTAATGTCTGTTCTTTTCGATTCGTATAATGCTCTTAATACTAACCTACCGATTCTTCCAAACCCAGATATAGCAATATTTATAGTCATTAAACTTCCTCACAAGGAATTAAGGCACCCTAAAGATGCCTTAATTAAATCAATATAATACTTTAAGATTAATCATTAGTGCTTAAAAATGGTTTAATCCTAAACTAATAAGACCTTATTCCAAATACTAAATAATTGATTTTACTGTTTTAACTACATTTTCAACAGTAAATCCAAAATGTTTAAATAGGTCACCGCCCGGAGCTGATTCACCGTATGTGTTTATTCCTACAGATGCCCCATCTAAACCAACATATTTTCTCCAGAAATCTGTTACTCCAGCTTCAATAGATACCCTTTTTACACCAGGCGTAAGAACGCTATCTTGATATTTTTTCTCTTGACGATCAAAGGCATGGGTGCATGGCATTGATACAACTCGAGAATTTACACCACCTTCCTTAAGTGCTGCCTGTGAATCCATAGCTAGGCCTACTTCAGAACCTGTAGCAATCAATATAACATCGGGGTTACCATCAGAGTCTGACAATACATAGCCGCCTTTACGAATATCTGTTATTTGTGAGTCTGTTCTAGGAATGAAGCTAGTGCCTTGACGACTTAATACCAAACTTGTTGGATTTTCTAGATTCTCAACAGCTGCAACCCAAGCAGTCGAAACCTCTGTTGCATCACATGGTCGCCATACTTCCATTCTTGGAATGTAGCGAAGGCTAGAAGTTGTTTCTATTGGTTGATGAGTTGGACCATCTTCACCCTGACCGATTGAATCATGAGTTAGTACATAAATCACTCTTTGTTTCATTAATGCGGCCATTCTCATACCATTACGCATATAATCAGTAAATATGTGGAAAGTGCCACCGAAAGGCAAAATGCCTCCATGAAGAGCCATCCCATTCATAATTGCAGCCATTCCAAATTCTCGAACGCCATAAGAAATGTAGTTTCCTGGTTTTTTACCGCTGACATGTTCAAAACTTGGACAACTTGTTAAATTTGATCCTGTTAGGTCTGCTGAGCCACCAACAAATTCTGGTAAAAATTCAGCCAAGGATGTAATTGCATTCTGGGAAGCCTTTCTCGTTGCTAATTTTTCAGCTTTAACATTTGCATCTTTAATAAGATTTTCAGAGATTTTCTTCCAATTAGCTGGAAGATCATTAGCCATCCTTCTCTTTAATTCAGATGCTAAATCTGGAAACTCTTTAGAATAAGCATCAAATTTAGTATTCCATGCAGCTTCTCTAGCCTGCCCTTTTTCTTTTTGATTCCAACCATCATAAACGTCCTGAGGGATTACAAAAGGCGCATGGTCCCATCCTATTTCTTTTCTAACTAAAGCAACTTCATCATCACCAAGAGCTGCTCCATGGCAATTATGCGTACCAGATTTATTTGGTGACCCTTTCCCAATAATTGTCTTACAACAAATCATTGTCGGTTTATCCGTTATTTTTTTAGCTTCTTGAATAGCTTTTTCAATAGCATCAGGATTATGGCCATCAACATCTCTTATTGCATGCCAACCATAAGATTCAAATCGTTTTGCAGTGTCATCGGTATACCAACCATCAATATGTCCATCAATAGAAATACCATTGTCATCCCAAAAAGCGATTAATTTACCCAGCCCCCAAGTACCTGCAAGCGCACACGCTTCATGAGAAACACCCTCCATCAAACAACCATCACCAAGAAAAGCATAGGTATGATGATCAACGACATCATGTCCTGGCTTATTAAATTCATTAGCAAGAAGTTTTTCCGCCATTGCAAAACCTACTGCATTACTAATACCCTGACCTAATGGCCCAGTTGTTGTTTCAACACCAGGCGCATAACCATATTCAGGATGGCCTGCACATTTAGAATGCAATTGCCTAAAGCTTTCAATCTCTTTCATTGGAAGATCATAGCCAGTCAAATGAAGAAGTGAATAAATTAGCATTGACCCATGCCCGTTTGAAAGAATAAAGCGGTCACGGTTAGCCCAATCAGGATTAGTTGGATTATGACTTAAATGATGATTCCAAACTACCTCACCAATTTCAGCCATGCCCATAGGTGCACCTGGATGTCCTGACTTTGCTTTTTGAACTGCATCCATTGATAGTGCTCGGATTGCATTTGCTAAATCTTGTCTTGTAGCCATTATTTAATCTCCATAATTAAGTTCTTTAATACAGCCAATCAGGCTTTCTTTGCATTTATTTAATTTAATCTAGAATTATTCACTAAAGTGGCCATTCAATCAAGATATCTGCTATTTAATTCTAATTGACTTATTTCCACTTCAATGAACAACCAATGCTTGAATATTGCATTTCTGGGCCTTTTTGAGTTTGTGATATTAGTTTCATAGCCTCATATAGATCTTTTTTGTTATCTGCGGGTGGGTTGTCTCCTCTCCCAGTGGAATCAAATCGTCCACGATACTGCAGCTCTAATTGCCTATTGAATCCAAAAAAATCTGGAGTGCAAATTGCATCGTAAGATTTTGCAACAGATTGAGACTCATCAAAAATATACGGAAAAGTAAAATTATGTAAAACTGATAATTTCCTCATCTCTTCAAATGAATCCTGAGGATAATTTACAACATCATTACTAGAAATCGCAATTGAGTTAATGCCGTATTTTTGTAACTCTAAAAGATCGTTAATTAGCCTTATAAGAATGGCTTTAACATATGGGCAATGATTACAAATAAACATTATTAAAAGACCATTTTCACCTTTAGCTTTATCAAGAGTCCATGATTTATTGTCAATGCCCAACAAAGTGAATGGCTCTGCTTTCCAACCAAAATTACATAATGGTGTATTTAAACTAACCAAAAATTTTCTCCATTCTGTATCATTAAATTAATGTTAATAACTTATTAAAACCTATGAATAGATTTTACCATTCTAAGCCAATAAATATTAATGAAAATATTGTTATGGATGATTTTGCCGCTCACCATGCGTTAAAAGTTATGCGCCTAAAAAATAATGATCAATTAATTTTGTTTAATGGGGATGGTTCTGACTACACGGGACAAGTAATCAATATTAGCAAACGTCAAGTTAAAGTATCAATTAAATCAAAGAAAAATATTAGAAGTGAATCAAATTTAAGAGTCATTCTTTTGCAAGCACTTACCTCCAGTGAAAAAATGGATCTAATTATACAAAAAACAACCGAACTGGGTATTAGTGAGATTCAACCAATTGTATGCGAAAGAAGTATAGTAAAAATTAAAAAAGAAAAAATAGAAAAAAAGTTATCACACTGGCGTCAGGTCGCTATTGCCGCCTGCGAGCAATGTGGGCGTGCGAAAGTACCTAAAATTCACGAACCTGAAAATATTATCAAATACCTTGAGAGGACAATAGAGTCTGATAAGGATACTAAAATAATCTTAAGCCCTGAGGCCTCCAAATCTCTAGATAATATTGCTCCTAACATCAAGCAAGATATAAAAGTTTTAATTGGTCCAGAAGGTGATTTCACCAAACAAGAATTAGACTTATCAATTCAAAACGGTTTTTCACCTATTAAAATAGGGCCAAGAATTCTACGTACAGAAACTGCACCCATATCTATTTTGTCAATTTTACAATACAAATACGGAGATATTGTATAAATTACATTATTTAGATTATAATTGACTAATTATTAAATATATATATGTAAAAAATACAATATGAATTCAGGTCAAATTTTAAGAAAATTGCGCAAAGAACAAGATATGACTCTTGCTGATTTAGCAAAACTTATAGATATAGATCCTGGAAACTTATCAAGAATTGAAAGAGGTGAATTAAATATTAGCTTTAATTTACTTGAGAAATTGTCTTTAGCTTTAAATATCTCACCATTGGTATTTTTTGACAAAAATTTTCCTCAAAATAATTTAGCTAATGAATCCAAGAGTTTCGTTGAAAATTTTAGATTGTCTGCTAAATTTATTAACCAATTTAATAATAAAACCTTTGTTATTGCTGTTGGTGGTGAGGTGATTAGTGATGATCAATTTAAATCTATCGCTTGTGATATTAATTTATTGCACTCAATGAATATTAATATTGTTTTGGTGCATGGAATCAGGCCCCAAATTGACAAAAAATTCAAAGATAGAACTACAAAAACTGAGTTAATTAGAAATATCAGAGTAACTAAAAAAGAAATGCTAAACGATATAGTTGAGGTAAATGGGGTAATCAAAACAAATATTGAGGCTACTTTGTCATCAGGCATCTTAGATTCGCCAATGCTTGGAAGTAATATTAAAGTGTCTAGTGGAAATTTCATTACCGCAAGACCATTAGGAGTAATTGATGGTGTAGATATGGAGCTAACAGGTCAGATAAGAAAAATTGATACTAATGCAATAACTGATAAATTGAACAATAAGGAAATTGTAATTATTTCACCCTTAGGTTATTCGCCAATGGGAGATATATTTAATTTATCATACGAGCAAACTGCTGCATACGTTGCACAAGCAATAAAAGCAGAAAAATTAATTTATTATTTAAATGCAAATGGTATTTTAAATATTCGTGGTGAATTAATCCCAGAACTAACTATCTCTAAAGCAAAACATTTAATTGAAAGTATTGAAGATCCAAAAAATGCACCTTTTATCTCTTATCATGATTTTAATATTCTCAAAAGTAGTCTGTATGCAATAAAAAATAATATTGAAAAAGTACACTTAATAAATAGAAATATAAATGGCTCAGTAATAGAAGAAATATTTACTGACAAGGGCTCTGGGACAGTTTTAACAGAATATTCTCTTCAAAATATTAGGCCTGCAGAAATAAAAGATATCAATCAGATAATAAATATTATTGAGCCATTGGAAAAAGAAGGGATTCTAGTTATTAGAAAAAATAAAAATATTGATAAAGATATAAACTTCTTTTATGTTATTGAGCATGACCATAATATAATTGGAACAGTTGCTTTGTACCAATATGAAGAAATGATGGAGATAGCTTGCTTTGCAATTCATGATAATTATAAAAACCTTGGTTATGGTAAAAAGTTATTAAGATTTTGTGAGCAAGAAGCTATAAACAAAAATATAAAGAATTTATTTATACTCACAACTCAATCAGAACACTGGTTTATTGAGAATAACTTTTCCTTAACAGATAGAAAATTTATACCAGATGAAAGAAAGAAAACCTATACTGTCAAACGAAACTCTAAATACTTTATCAAGAGGTTATAGAACATGACTCCAAACGAAAAATCTAAGGTGTTAAGCGAGGCGCTTCCATATATTAAAAAATTTTTTGGTAAAACGATTGTTATTAAGTTTGGTGGTAATGCTATGGTCGATACTAAACTTCAGCAATCATTTGCTAAAGATGTAGTACTCCTTAAATTAGTTGGTATGAATCCTGTAGTAATTCATGGTGGAGGTCCACAAATAAATGAGTCCCTTGATAAATTAGGAAAAAAACCTTTATTTCAACAAGGTATAAGAGTCACTGATGAAGAAACTATGGGAATTGTTGCGAATGTCTTAAATGATATTAACAAAGAAATTGTTTCCCTAATCAAAAAAAATGGTGGGGATGCCAATAGCTACAGTAGTAAAGACACTATAGAAATTATTAAAGCCAAAAAATTACAAATACAAGAAAAATCTATAGATCTTGGGTATGTAGGCGAAATAGTGAGTATCGACCCATTTTTTATGAAGCACCTTACAGATGATGGAGTTATTCCAGTCATTGCTCCTATTGGAATAGGTAGCGATAAAAAAATATACAATATTAATGCAGATGTTGTAGCTTCTAAATTTGCAGAGGTTTTAAAAGCTGAGAAATTAGTATTAATGACAAATACAAAAGGTGTTTTAGACAAAAAAAACAATCTCATTACTGGTTTAATTCCAAAAGAAATTAAGAAATTAATAGATGATGGAACCATATCTGAAGGTATGCTTCCTAAAATAAACTCTGCAGTTCATGCTGCTAAGCATAAAGTTAATACTGTGCATATTATCGACGGAAGAGTTGAGCACGCATTATTACTAGAAATATTAACTGACCAAGGTGTAGGCACCTTAATTAAGAGCCAATAACTTGGATAATACATGGATATTCGATCTTGATAATACTCTGCATGATGCAGAAAAAAAAATATTCCCTTTAATTAATAAAAAAATTAATCAATACATTAGTAAAGAAGTAAAAATTAATGTCACAGATGCTGACGTATTAAGACAAAAATATTGGGATAATTATGGAGCTACCTTAGAAGGATTGATTAAGCACCATAATATAAACCCAAATGATTTTTTAAGAAAAACTCACACACTGAACAATTTTGAAGAATTAGTCTTTCCTATGCAAGACTTAATAAAAGTACTATCTTCATTAAATGGGAAAAAAATAATTTACACAAATGCACCCAGAGATTACACAAATAAAGTACTTAAAATATGTAAGATTGAGGATTACTTTGATGAAATTTTTAGCATAGAAGACTGCAACTTTGTAGCCAAACCAAACATAACTTCAATGAAAATTTTTCTAAATAAATACGGGATTAAAGAAGCAATTTTTGTAGATGATGTAAAAGAAAATCTTGACACAGCTAATCAATTTGGTTTATCAACAATATGGCTAACTAATAAAAAAGAAAATCCTTCATATATCGATAAAAAAATATCTAAACTAAAGGATTTAATTAGTGACTAATTTTTTTAAGTATAGAAAGTCTCTCCTGATATACAAACTCCTTAATTTCATCGCCAGATTTTGAAGCATCTAACTCACTCTTTAATTGACTTATTTCACTTGAAAAAAGAGATAGGAATTTATTAAGACATTCATATGGTGAACTCATTACCTTAAATTCTTTATAAAAAAATGGAATAATATTTAGAATCTCTGAAGTAATATTTGGACGCCTGAAAAAATCAAGTCTATATAGGCAATCTAATTTGTCTTCCTCTCTTAACGTTAAAAAATTTCTAAGATTAACTTCTTCATTTTTTATATTATTAAATATCTTAAGGTACATACTAGATATTTTTAAGTACTTTAGTAAATATTCTTGTTGTTTTATCCATCTTTTATATGTCTCAGGTAAATAATGCTCGCCAAAGTATGGAACCAATAGCAACATAATAATTTTAGATTCAGTTGCCACAGAGTTTGGGGTTTCCTTCAATGCCAAGCCTAAATTAACAAAGTCACCAGATAGATCTGGGTCAGGATTAAGCCCAGGGAAAACTTCGTTCAAAGCTCCACATTCGCAAAGGTGACGAATCATAATATCTGGGTTTCTACCCCCCAAACCTTTTGAAACCTCTGCCACTACTCGCTCAACTGATAAAGACTTTAGCTCACCACTTGAAACCATCTTTTTCATTAAGGCTAATGTTTCTTCTTGAATTTTAAATTCACTATCTAATGCTGAAAATCTTGCTACCCTCAGAACTCTTAAAGGATCTTCGATAAAAGCATCACTAACATGTCGAATAATCTTATTTTTAATATCATCTTTACCATTGAATGGGTCATAAATATTTCCATCCTCATCTTCGGCTATTGCATTTATCGTAATATCTCTTCTTCTTAGATCCTGCTCAAGAGTTACATCAGGTGATGTATGAAATTTAAATCCATGATAGCCCTTACCAACTTTTCTTTCTGTTCTTGCAAGAGCATACTCTTCTTTAGTTTTAGGATGTAAAAATACAGGAAAATCTTTTCCAACAGGTTTATAGCCTAATTTAACCATCTCTTCAGGGGTGCTACCTACGACTAAATAGTCTTTATCATTTACTGGAATACCCAGTATTTTATCTCTGACAGCGCCGCCAACTAGAAAGATTTTCATATATTAATTTTTTTTATAGTTAGTTAAATAAGTACTTAATTCTTTTAGGGAAAGCTTAAAACTATATGCATCATTTTTGATCACCGTATTACTAGTCTCCATCGATTTCAAATTATCTGTTGTAATAATTTTTACTGGCGATAGCATTAATAATCTGACAAATAAATATGACATTGTCTTGTTTAACCTAATAACAACATTATTTTTTTTATCACATTTAGTTATTAACTTAACAATCTCATACAAAGTAAATTTCTTAGGTCCACCTAAATTATAAGTCTTCTTATATGTTTTTTTATCAGCAATTGTTTTTATTATTATATCCACTAGATCATCAACATGTATTGGTTGAAATTCAGATTTTGGTGATATTAAAAATATTACAGGCAAAAACCGAACGAAGGTTTTAAATAAATTAATAAATTTATCATTGGGGCCAAATACAACCGAAGGTCTTAGAATTGTCCAATTATGTGCCTTAAATTTATCTCTGATAACAAGCTCCGTCTTATATTTTGAATGCAAATATCTACTTACTGATATTTTACTTACCCCTAATGCGCTCAAATGAATTAGTCTTTTTATATTTTGCTTTAAAGAAGCCTTTATTAGTTTTTTCACAAAATCTTCATGCGCTATTGAAAATTTGTCTCTCTTACATTCATGCAAAATTCCTACAAGATTTATTACGACATCTGAGCCTTTAAGCTTAGCTGTTGCAAAATTTTGTGAAGAAAATTCTAATATAGTAACTCTAGGGAGAGATTTTAAATGATTAGCTTTATTTTTTTTCCGAGTAAACACATAAATTTGAACAGGTATTTTAGCTAACTGATTAATTAATTCAGTTCCAATAAATCCAGTGCCCCCAAAAATAGAGATTACTTTCATTAATCTATATGTGTAAATATTTTAGAGAAAAATACATAATTGCAAAGATAAGCGCTAAAGAAATTAAATATTTAATTGCATCTCTAGCTAAAAATAGATACTTTTTATTCTTTGTAAAAAGAAAACAAGCAGCCATCACAGCCAAAAATATACACAGAAGAAATATACTTAATTTAGCGAATATCATTGAAGTGCTTCTATATGCTTAGTGCCAAAATCATTTTTATCTTTAGCATAATCACTTGCTAATGAAGCACTTTTTTTATCTTCAAGATCTAAATGCTCTACTGCCCACTTTGATTGTTGCTCTAACATTAACCTAAGTAATTTATTATTAAGCTCATGTCCTGATTTAAATGCTACAAATTTGCCAATAATAGGCATCCCAATCATGTATAGATCCCCTAATGCATCTAAAATTTTATGCCTCACAAATTCATCTGAATACCTTAATCCCTCATCATTTAAAATCTTATATTCATCTAAGACAATAGCATTATCTAATGACCCACCGCGAGCCAAACCATTAGATCTTAGGTATTCTACTTCTTGCATAAATCCAAATGTCCTGGCTCGACTAATATGATTTACATATGAGTCTTTAAAGAAATCTATTTCGACACGACTATCTTCTTTTTTAAAAGCTGGATGAGGAAAATCAATCGTAAAATCAACTAAAAATCCTTTGTAAGGTTCAAATTTTGCAAACTTCTCCCCATCTTCAACTTTAATTTCTTCTTTAATTACAGCAAATCTTTTAAATTCTAATTGTTCACAAACTACTGCTGATTTTATTAAATATATAAATGAGATAGAGCTTCCATCCATAATTGGTATTTCAGAGCCATTAACTTCAATTAAAATATTATCTACCCCTGAGGCAGATAAAGCAGACATTAAATGCTCAACTGTAGAAATCTTAAATTTACCTTTTCCAATCGTTGTCGATAATTGAGTTTCTTTTACAGCCTTCGGCTCAACTTTTATTTCTACTGGCACTTTGATATCTGTTCTTTTAAAAACTATTCCACTATTTTCTATTGCTGGCTTTAATACGATCCGAACTTTTTGGCCACTATGCAGACCCACTCCAACAGCACTTACATTATTTTTTATTGATCTTTGAAAAATCATTTATTTTTTTCTTCTCATAAACGTTGGGGTATCGTATTCTTCTTCATCTGTCATCGCTTCCTCATTCGGACTGTCTTCATTGTATGTATTAGATCCAAATACACTTGGATTATATCCCTCTTCAACTTCTGAAGTTTCTTGCAACTCTTTATTTTCCTCACCTAATTCTTTATCGGGGTTATAAATAAATTCACGAATAACTTCACCATTTCTTTCATCTAATCTATTTTCCATATTTAGTTTTTCTTCTTCTTTTAGATAGGCTAATCCTGTAGCAACCATGGTAACTCTTATATGATTTCCCATTGCATCATCTATAACATTTCCAACTATTACATGTGCATTTTCTGCAGCATATTGTTTAATTATATTCATTACCTCATGATATTCTTTCATCTTAAATTCACTGCTTGCAGAAATATTTACCAACATCCCTTTAGCGTTATTAAGATTAACATCTTCCAATAATGGGCATGCGACAACTTGTTTAGTAGCAATAGTTGCCCTATCTGAACCCTCAGCCATACCTGAGCCAATCATTGCCATTCCCATCTCACTCATAACCGTTTTAACGTCTGCAAAATCTACATTAATTAATCCTGGATTATTTATAATTTCAACAATACCTAGCACTGCACTATATAAAACATCATTTGCAGCTCCGAATGCATCTACAAAAGTAACATCTGGCCCCAAAACCCCCATTAATTTTTCATTTGGTATTGTAATAAGTGAATCAACATGACTTACAAGCTCATCAATTCCATCATTGGCAACTTGAACCCTTCTCCCTTCGAAATTAAAAGGTTTTGTTACAACAGCAACAGTTAAAATTCCTAACTCTTTAGCAATTTGAGCAATAACAGGAGTTGCTCCAGTTCCAGTTCCCCCACCCATTCCAGCAGCTATAAAGAGCATATCCGCTCCTTCAAGAGCCTCGATTATTTTATCTTTATCATCCAATGCAGCCTGTTTGCCCTTGTCTGGTCGCGCACCTGCGCCTAGGCCTTGAGTCAATATCTCTCCAATTTGGACAATGGTGTTTGCTTGGCTTTTCTTTAAAGATTGAAGATCAGTATTTGCACAAATAAACTCAACGCCCATTACGTTTTTTTCAATCATATAATCAACTGCATTACCTCCACAGCCACCTACACCCATAACTTTAATAATGGCTTTTTGCTTCTTACCTTCTACGACTTCAAACATAAATTACCCCATATCGCATTAAAAGTTGCCCTGAAACCACATTTTTGCTCTTTTTAGAATATGGCTAATTGAATTTCCTGAGCCAGCCTGATTCAGGCTATTTTGTAAATCATTCTTACCCATAATTAATAAGCCTACTCCGGTAGAATATCTTGGATTTTCTACAACCTGTAAGAGTCCATCAATATCTCTAGGTATTCCAATTCTAACAGGCATACCAAATATTTTCTCCCCTAACTCAACCATCCCCTTGAGCATTGAAGTTCCACCAGTAATAACAATACCTGAAGCAATGGTGCTACCCATCCGGCTTCTGTGTATTTCATTTTGAATTTTTTCAAAAAGTTCTTCAATTCTAGGCTCTATAACTTGTGCTAAAGCTCGAGTTGAAATACCTCTTGAATCTTGTCCGGCTACAAGAGGTATTTCAATAATTTGATCCGATGCTAGGCTCGGCATAGCAGCTCCATATCTTTCTTTAATATCACCTGCAGATTGAGTTGAAGTCTGAAAAGCGGTAGCGATATCATTAGTTACCTGATCTCCGGCAATTGGAATGACAGCAGTGTGTTGAAATGCACTATTTTTAATTACAGCAATATCTGTAGTACCCCCTCCAATATCTACTAAACAAACACCTAATTCTTTCTCATCCTTAGTTAAAACTGCTTCGCTTGATGCTAAAGGCTGAAATACTAAATGGGTAACTTCTAAACCACATCGCTTAATACATTTAATAATATTTTGTCTTGCTGCGATGGAGCCAGAAATAATATGGACTTTAACATTCAGCCTACTTCCGCTCATCTCTATAGGTTGTTTGATATCTTGTTGGTCATCAACCATGTATTCTTGATCTATGACATGTAAGACTTCTTGGTCAGTTGGGAGTTTTACAGATTCAGCTGTTTCCCTGACTCGATCAACATCCATTTGAGTTACTTCCTCATCTTTAATTATGACCATGCCATGAGAATTAATACTTTTAATATGGCTACCAGCAATACCAGTATATACCTCAGTTATTTTACAATCTGCCATTAATTCAGCTTCCTCAACGGCTCTCTGTATAGCTTGCATTGTTTGTTCGATATTAATAACAACGCCTTTTTTTAAACCTTTTGAAATATGCTGACCTTTACCAATAATTTTTAAAATACCATCAGATTGCAATTCAGCAACAATTACAACAACTTTTGAAGTTCCTATATCAAGAGCAGCAATCATATTGCTCTGGTCTTTTTTAGTTTTTAATATTGGTGGTATGACATTATTCATAATGGAATCTTTTTTTGTTTATTTATTTTATATAATTTTTCATTCAATTTCTTTACTGAAAATCCATCTTTATACCTTAGGTCCACATACTCAACTCTACTTTTTAATTCAGATAAAATAAATTGATAATTCTCAATCAATACATTTAATTTACTTACAATATTATTATCATCTTTACCCAAAAATATACGTATATTATTATTTGTATAAATTTCCCAAGATAATCGATTGGATAATGAAATTGTACCAATTTGCATCAACTCTTTCTTAAGAATTTTGTTTATTTGATTGTATTTTACTGTCATTTCATCAACAAACTCATCTGGCCCTACAAATAATGGTAAATTATCTTCATATGCAGCATGAAATATCTCTCCATAGCTATTAACAAGGCCGCGATTGCTCCATCTAGCTATTGGTTTATGAGATTCTATTTCAACTACTAAACCAAATTTATTCCAGTCTCTTCTGATGCTTACATCTCTTATCCAAGGTAATTTCTTAAAAGCTTTTCTTGTATCTTGAAGTTTTACGGCAAAAAAATTTTTTTGAATATATTTATTCTTAATTAAATCAACTTGACTCTTATTAATATTTTCATACTCCCCCTTTATTCCGACTTCATTTATAGGAAATTTTGAACTCGTCAGCAGCTGATAACATAAAAAAATCGAGGTTATAAATATTAATAAGTATACAAAGTTTGTTGCTTTTTTTATTGATCCTTGACTATCAAGCATTTGATGTCTCTAATATCATCAACACTAAATTATCAAATTCCACTCCTGCATATTTTGCAGACATTGGAACAAGACTATGATTGGTCATTCCAGGCACTGTATTAATTTCAATAATATAAATATTTTTATTTTTATCAATTATAAAATCAACTCGACCCCAGCCACTACATCCAATAGCAGTATATGCATTTATACATAGTGTATTAATATTTTTTACCAATGGTGCAGTAATATCTGCTGGGCAAATAAACTCAGTATCATCCCTTAAATATTTAGCCTCATAGTCATAAAATTCTGTTTTAGGTTTAATCTCAATGATAGGAAATGGTTTGTTATTAATAATTGGTAACGTGTATTCATTGCCAACAATATAAGATTCTACAATAACAATTTCATCAATTTTGTAAGCTTCCTTAAAAGCAAATATAAAATCATTCTCATTATTAATTATTGCTATACCAATGCTTGATCCTGAATTTGCTGGCTTAATAAAAAAAGGTAGTCCGCAGTAATTAGAAGCCTTCTCAAAATCATCAATATGATTAACCTGCATAAAATTAGGTGTGCTAATTCTTTTGGACTTCCAAATTGTTTTACTTCTAATTTTATCCATACCTAAAGATGATGAAATGATATCGCTACCTGTATAAGGTAAATTTAACGCTTCAAGAAATCTTTGAATTTCTCCATCTTCGCCATCTTTTCCATGCAAGCAAATAAATGCCCTGTTAAAAAATTTTAATTGGTTTAAATTATCTGTTTTCGGATCAATTGCAACAGCAGCTATATTTTTCCGAAGAAGTGCTTCCAAAACTGCTTTGCCACTTTCTAATGAAATTTCTCGTTCATTTGACGTACCTCCCATCAATACTGCCACTTTTCCAATGTCTCTAACTTCCAATTTCTTCTCCGATTATCTTTATTTCTCTAAATAACTGAATACTCTTCTTTTCATAAACGACCTTCTGTATATAGTTAATTATTTTTTCAATATCTAAAGCGCTAGCATTTCCTAGATTAATTATAAAATTAGCATGTTTTTCTGAAACTTGTGCTCCGCCAATCTGATAACCTTTTAAACCACAATCTTCAATCAACTTTGCAGCAAAATTATTTTTTGGATTTCGAAAAGTTGACCCAGCTGTTGGCCAATTTAAAGGTTGAGTTTTTTTTCTATGTGCTAGCAGTTCCTTTATTTTATTTTCAGATTTTTCTTTATCTCCTTTTGGAAACTTAAACCAAGCAGCAAGAAAAAATTCACCTTTATTATCATTTTTTACTTCTCTATAGCTAGTTTCAAATTCTGACTTTTTTCTTTCAATTTGATCTCCATTTAGATTAATCATTAATACTTTTTGAACATAATCCCATGTCTCAGACCCATAACAGCCTGCATTCATAGCCAATGCTCCTCCTACTGTCCCTGGAATACCTGAAAAAAATGCAGAGTTATCTAACCCTTTTTTAGCTGAAAATCTAGACAACTTAGAGCAACTTACTCCAGCTTCTGCATAAATTAGATTGCCTTCATTATTGATTGTTTTTAATCCACCATTCATTACTATTACAGTTCCTTTAATACCTCCATCTCGAACTAGTAAATTCGACCCTAGACCAAGAAATGTAATTGGTAGTTTAATTTTTTTTTCCTTAATAAGGTGAGCAAGGATATCTTTCTCATCACAAATTAAAAATTGCTCGGCAGCTCCCCCAACTTTCCAGCTGTTAAAATTCTTTAACTCTACATCGTGATGAATAGTATTTTTATTCATATGCTATTTTTCAATAATTTGCTGGGTAAAATTTCCTATTGATCCAGCGCCCATTATTATTAGAATTGAATCATCTTCAATTAAGTTAGCTATAGTATTTTTTGCCATTTTAAAATTGGGTAAGTAATACATTGCGTTATGCTTCAATGATTTCATTAAACTTTTTGTTGAGATTTTTTTATCGTTAATCTCTCCAGCAGAATAAATATCAAAAATAAATAGTTTGTCTGGAATTTTTAAGACCCTCATAAACTCTTCATAACAATCTCTAGTTCGAGAGAATCGATGTGGCTGAAATACTAAGTTAATTTTTTTATTTCGAAACCCTTTTTTTGTAGCTCTTAATACTGCTTCAATTTCAGTTGGATGGTGGCCATAATCATCTATAACTTTAACTTTTTTGTCTTGTAATAAAACATTATTATAAATTTCATATCTTCTTGCTACACCCTTAAAATTAAGAAGGGCTTTTTGTATATTATGTCTTGATACGCCGTACTCTAATGCAATTGCAATCGCTGCCAATGTATTTCTTACAAAATGCTCGCCGGGAAAATTTATTGTAATATCAAATTCATTATGATTATACTTATTATCTACAACATTAAAGTGCACCTTATTGCCTTCATGTTTTATATTTACAGCTTGAATATCGACTTTATTTTTTAAACCGTATGTCACTATTGGCCTTGATATTTTTGGCATAATACTTTTAACATGCTTATCATCTGCACATAAAAAAATTGACCCGTAAAATGGTACTTGATGTGCAAAGTCTATATATGTTTGTTTGAGATTTTCAAAATTATTTTGATATGTTCCCAAATGATCATTATCAATGTTGGTAATTATTGCGCTCACAGGATTTAAATGAAGAAATGACGCATCTGACTCATCTGCTTCAACAATAATTAAGTCACTATCGCCAAGTTTAGCATTTGCATTCATTGAATTAAGCCTGCCTCCAATTACATATGTTGGGTCAAGTTTGCCCTCAGATAGTATTGATGCAACCAAACTAGTTGTAGTAGTTTTTCCATGTGTACCCGCAACTGCAATACCTTTTTTAAATCTCATTAACTCAGATAACATTTCTGCTCTTGGAATAATTGGTATTTTTAGTTTATCTGCCGCTCTAACTTCAGGGTTTTTTTCTGAAATAGCGGCTGAAACAACTAATACATCTATATTTTTTATATTCTCCTCTAGGTGTTTACTGAAGACTTTTATACCTATTTTTTTTAAGTGTCGAATTGCTTCTGACTTTCCAAGATCTGACCCTTGAACATTAAACTTTAAATTATGCATAACCTCAGCAATACCGCTCATGCCAGAGCCCCCAATACCTACAAAATGTATATTTTTTATTTTATTTTTCATTATTTATTTCTTTGCAGTATGAATATATTTCATTGGCTACATTCAAATTTAATTTATTTTTTTTTGCTCTTAATGCCATTAAAAAACATTCCTTTCTATTTAGTTTTAGAAGTATTTGTAGAAGTTTATTATTAATTTCGTTTTCGTTAATAATCATAGCTGATTTTTTATCTTCTAATATTTTTGCATTATGATATTGATGATTATCCACAGCATATGGAAAAGGTATTAATATCGATGCAATGCCTGCTTCAATTAATTCTGAAACGGTAAGTGCCCCAGATCTAGCAATAACAATATCAGCCCATTGATATTTTTCCTCAATATCGTATATAAATTTTTCTGTACTTAGAAGCCAAGGGGGTCTTTTGCTAACTTCATCAATTGCTAAACCCTTATATGTTTCCACTAATTCCTCATAGTGCTTTTCACCTGATTGATGAATAACTAAGACTTGCTTGCTAGTAAATTTATTTAAGATTGGTGGTAATAAATTATTAAAGGTACTTGCTCCTAAACTGCCTCCTAAAATGAGAATATTTAGGGGCCCTGTTTTATTTTTAAATCTTTGCTGAGGAGTACTAATATTAGTTATTTTTTTTCTTATTGGGTTTCCGATTACTTTTGCTTTCTTCAAACTATTTTTAAATCCACAAAATATCTTATTAGCAAAAATAGAAATTACTTTATTTGCTAGTCCTGGTATTGCATTTTGCTCATGAATAATTAAATGTATTCCTAGTATTTTAGATGCAATTGCCATTGGTATACCTATATAGCCCCCCATTATTATTACAAAATTTGGTTTTTCGGCTCTTAATGCTTTTATTGACTGAAGTATTGAATTGAAAAGCATAATTGGGAGTTTAATCCACGGCAATAAACCCTTACCCCTAATTCCAGAGATACTTATCGAATAAAAAGGAAACTTATATTTATCTACCAAGATATTTTCCATTCCTTTCGGCGTTCCGACCCATGAAACTGGAATAGATTGCTCCAAAAAATATTCTGAAATTGCAAGCCCAGGATATATATGGCCACCTGTTCCCGCAGCTACAACCATTATCTTAAATTTATTTATTATAATGTTGCCCCCGTAAATTTCTTCTATTTTCATGATCAATTCTAAGCACAATAGCTATAGCAATAATGCTAACTAAGATGCTACTACCGCCAAATGAAAGTAATGGCAGTGTCAAGCCTTTCGTTGGAAACAATCCTAAATTTACAGCCATATTAATTGTGCATTGAATCGAAAACCATATAGCTATTCCTTGAGCCATTAAAGCTGCAAAATGTTTGTTATTTTTAATTGACTCCTTCGCAATCCCAAACATTCTTACTATTAGAAATGCAAATAAACATATAACTATTGCGACTCCGAATAAACCAAACTCTTCTCCAATAATTGCCATAATAAAATCTGTATGTGCTTCAGGTAAAAATTGAAGTTTTGCTGAACTAGTCCCTATTCCTGTGCCAAAATATTCACCATTACCAAAAGCCATTTGTGCTTGCGTTGTTTGATAGCCTGAATTAAATACATTTTCTGGACCCCACGGATCTAAAAATCCTTGTATTCTTGCCTGTTTATACGGGGATATTTGAATTGCTATCCATACTCCAATTGGAGCTAATATTGCTAAACTTAAAATAACTCTTAAGGTTAGGCCCCCCAAAAAAAGTATTCCCATTGCAATTGCAGTAATTACAATTAAAGCGCCGAGATCAGGCTCTACGAAAACCAACCATCCAGTCACAATCATTACTCCAAGCATAGGTAAAAATCCTTTTACAATAGTCCTCATTTGCTTTGATTTTCTTAAAACATAATCAGATGCATACATAACTGTAAAAAGTTTAACTAACTCTGTTGGTTGAAAATTTGCAATCACCAATGAAAGCCACCTTCTACTTCCATTAATTTTTAGACCAATACCAGGAATTAAAACTAATACCAAAAGAACCCCCCCTATCAAAAATAGATAAGGCGCCCATCTTTGCCAAAAATAAACTGGGATTAAGAACGTAATATATCCACAAATAAATGCAATGAGAAGATAAGCTGACTGCCTAACTAAAAAATAATAATGTTGATACCCATATTTTTGTTCCGTCGCCGCTACCTCAATTGATGCCGAATACACCATAACTAAGCCTATACCTAACAATAAAAGAGTAGCCCATATCAAGCTATAATCATAGATTGGAAGATTGTAATTTTTTTGAGAAGAAAAAAGCTTCATAACCTATAATTCTTCCACAATAGATTTATATTCATCGCCACGTTCTTTGTAATTTTTATACATATCATAACTTGCACATGCAGGAGAGAGTAAAACAATATCCCCGGCCTCTGCATCTTCATAAGCAGATAAAACTGCATCTTTCATTAACTTATGGTTAGTAATCTTTAGTGATTTTATTAAATTAAAGTTTTCTTCAAATATATGTGCATCTTGCCCAATTAAATATAAGGCTGATACCCCCTGCTTTAAATACTTTTCTAAAGGTCTTAAAATTTGGTTCTTACTATCGCCACCAGCAATTAAAAAAATATTTTTTTTATCAAAACTTTTTAAAGCTGTAATTGTTGCATTGACATTAGTTGCTTTTGAATCATTATAAAACTCAATACCTTGTACATTTTTTAACCACTCTAGCCGATGATTAACGCCTTTCAAATTATCAATTTTAAAATGGTTAAATTTCGGTAAGGCATATTGCATACATGCTATTGCAGCCATAATATTCAATTTATTATGCTCTCCTAGCAACTTTAAAGATTTTAATTCAACAGTAAACCCATCTCCTTTTTCTACATAAGGGTAGTGAGTAGCACCTGTCAAAATATAATCGTCTTTATTATGGGATTCTGAAACACCAAAAGATAGATTTGCTTTATGCTTTAAAGCATCTAATTTGTTGTCATCACGATTAATAATATTAATTTCTGCTAAGTCAAACAATTTTGCTTTGGCTTGAAAATATTGTGAGAATGAGTCATATCTATCCATATGATCATCTGAAATATTTAGAATTACGCCCACATCAATTTTTGCTTTATTCAGAAATTCAAGTTGGTAACTTGATAATTCAATAATTAAAAGATCTAGAGTTTCTACTTGTTCTATATCTAATATTGGAAGTCCTATGTTACCTGCTGCCTTTGCCTTTAATCCTGATTCAATTGCAATTTGCTCAATCAATGAGCAAACAGTAGTTTTACCATTTGTGCCTGTCACAGCAATTACTTTTGTTCCTGATAAATTCTTTTTCTCAAAAAATAATGAAATATCGTTATGAAAAGTTATCCCTTTCTTCATCATATTTTTTAATAAAGGGTGTCTGGGATCTACTCCAGGACTAATTGCAACACAATCTACATTTTCAAAAAATTCTTTTTTTAAATCACCATGAAAATATAAATTTTTTTTAATGCCAAATGAATTTCTAGCGCTACTCAAAGCTGCTTTACTCTCATCATAAAAAGATATTTTTGTATTGCTATCTAAATATCTCGCAATAGATAAACCAGTTTGCCCGCAGCCCAAAATTAATACATGATTGATATTTTCATTCATTAACGAATTTTTAGACTAGCTAAGCCAATAAGAACAAGCATCATAGTAATGATCCAAAATCTCACAACGACTTGCGTTTCTTTCCATCCTTTTTTTTCATAGTGATGATGAAGAGGAGCCATTAAAAAAATACGCTTTCCTTTTCCAAATATTTTCTTTGTATATCTAAAGTAACTCACTTGAATTACTACTGAAAATGTTTCCACTACAAAAATTCCGGCCATTATCATTAAAACAATTTCTTGTCTTACAATTACGGCGAGTGTCCCCATTGCAGCCCCAATTGATAAAGAACCTAAGTCTCCCATGAATACTTCTGCTGGATATGCATTAAACCAAAGAAACCCCAATCCTGCACCAGCTAGTGCTGCACAAAATATAGTCAATTCACCCGCTCCTTCTATGTATGGAATACTGAGGTAATTTGCAAAGATTATATTGCCCTCAACATATGCAAAAACTCCTAATGCACTTATCACCATAACGGCTGGCATAATTGCCAATCCATCAAGTCCATCAGTTAAATTAACCGCATTACTACTTCCAACCACTACTAAATAAGTAAGAGTAATAAAGGCTAGCCCCCCTAACGGTAAACTTAAATCTTTAAAAAAAGGGATTAATAAGTCTATTTCTTGTGGGCTTCCAGCTGTAAATAACAGATAGCAGGCAACGCCAATCCCAATAATTGATTGCAGTATAAATTTTTGAAATGCTGTAATTCCATGACCTTTTTTCTTCTGAATCTTACTAATATCATCAATCAAGCCTATTAACCCAAAAGAAGAAGTCACAATCACTAAAAGCCAAATATAACTATTACTGAGGTCTGCCCATAATAATGTAGAAATGATAATTGAAATTAAGATCAGCCCTCCTCCCATTGTCGGGGTTCCAGATTTTACAAGGTGGCCTTCTGGTCCATCATTTCTGATATATTGGCCCAGACTGTATTCTCCTAATTTCTTAATAAACCAACCACCAAAACAAAATGAAATTAATAAAGAAGTAATAACAGCCAATACAGCCCTCAGAGAAATATAATTGAAAACATTAAATCCTTGAATATCTGCAGATAGCCATTTAAATAATTCTAATAACATTATCTATTTCCTATAAAATAATTTTACTAATAAGTTCTTCCATTCTCATAAATCGAGAGCCCTTTACTAATATAATTGATTTAGAATCTATTATCTTTAATAGTTTACTTAAAAGGGCCTCTTTCGAGTCAAACCAAAATTCATTTTTATCTAATTGTTGTATAGTGATTTTTGTATGGCTTCCAATAGCTAAGGTAAAATCTATTGGCGATTTTTTAATATACTCACCCAACTCTCGATGGTATTTATTTGTATTATTTCCAAGTTCAGCCATGTCTCCAATAACTAAAAATTTCTTTCCTTTCATTGATGCTAAAACATCTATAGCCTCTCTCATGGAGCTTGGGTTAGCGTTATAGCTATCATTAATTATAATTGGCTTACTGCTGCTATCTATAATTTCAAGTCTTCCAGGAAACGGTTTTGTTGCCTCTATTCCTTCTTTCATTATTTTTACGGGAACATCTAAAGCATAACTGCATGCACATGCAGCAAGAATATTGCTTATATTATGCCTACCTAATAAATTTATCTTGACATCAAAATTTTCTTTGGGAGTATTAATAGTTATTGTTTGCTCATCTAATACCTTACAGTTTATGGTTGCTTCTTTTGTGAAGCCAAAGGTTATTTGCTTTAAGTTTTCTTTATCTTTAGATAAGAATTGGTAATAATCATCATCTCTCGGCAAAATAGCAGTTTCAAGTTGGTCCGAATTATTTAGAAGCTCTTTCTTTGCTTCTGCAATATTGTCTTTAGATTTGAAATTCTGAATGTGCGCTTCGCCAATATTAGTAATTAAAGCAATATCAGGTTTCGCAATTTCTGTAAGTTTCGTAATTTCCCCAGCATGGTTCATACCTAACTCCAATACAGCATGAGTATGGCTATCCTTAAGATTTAAGAGTGTAAGCGGTAAGCCAATATCATTATTAAAATTACCTGCTGTATATAATAATTTACCCTTACCTAAATAATTATTCATAATAGATACTAGCACCTCTTTTGTTGAAGTTTTTCCATTACTTCCTGTAATAGCAATTATTTTTGGTTTAATTTGATCCCTAAGAAATAAAGCAATATTTGCTAATGCTTTTTTGCCGCTTTCCACTAAAATTGTATTTTTTGAATGAAATTCAGAGTTAGAAATAATTGCAAATTTCGTGCCATTGCTTAGCACCTCTTTTATAAACTGATTCCCGTCATATGTTTTTCCTATTATTGCAATATATAAGTCACATTTTTTTTTATTTCTTGAATCTATCGTGACAGTTGAAACTTTAGTTTCTAGCGACTCTACTGGGCCTATAAAAGATCCCTTTGTAATCTCTATAATCTTTTTTAATGTAATATTAATTTTCTACTCCAAAGTATTCAGCCAAATATTTTTTTGCTATCAACCTATCTGAAAAGAGTTTTCTAGTCCCTTTTATTTCTTGGTATGTCTCATGCCCTTTTCCTGCAATAAGAATTACATCGTCAATATCAGACTTTCTTAATGCTTCTTTAATTGCCATCTCTCTATCCTCTATTGCTATATTTGGAATAATTAAATTTTCACAAATATCATCAATTATTTTCTTTGGCTCTTCGTTTCTTGGGTTATCAGAGGTTACAAACACAAAATCTGCATATTGATTAACAATAACTGCCATTTCTTTTCTTTTTCCTTTATCCCTATCGCCCCCGCATCCGAAAACAAGCTTCAATTTTTTGTATTTTGTTGACTTCAAGGACTCTAGTATATTTTTAAGAGCATCGGGGGTGTGGGCATAATCTATAATAACTTTAGGGCAATTATCCAGACCAGTGTCTAAGGCTTCTGCTCTTCCAGGAACCGGAATCAAGATTTTTAATACTGGGATAATATCTTCTATTCGATAACCTAAAGAAATTAATGCGCCAATCACGCCTAAAATATTGTAGATATTATATTGTCCGATTACTGAAGCGCTTACTTCAATAATTTTTTCTTGATATATTAAGTTAAATTTTGTTATTTTATTTTCTGTAACAAGATTTTTCGCTTGCAATGTGCATGGACTATCTATGCCAAAAGATATTTTTTGAGCTTCATCTAATTTAGATTCCTTAAAAATTTTTTTACCTAGTGGGTCGTCAATATTTATAACTAAATTACCCTTCTTGGCATCCAATAAAAATTCTTTTTTTATGTTTGCATAACTTTCAATGGAGTCATGATAATCCAGATGATCTCTAGAAAGGTTGGTAAATACCCTTACATCAAAATCAACGCTAGATACTCTTCCTTGCTGAATCCCATGAGAAGATACTTCAATACATGCGTCCTGAACCTTATCGATTGTGAAATCATTTAACATACTTTGAATTTCAACGGCATCAGGTGTTGTATTTGTAGTTGGTTTTAAATTATCAATAAAGCCATAACCAATCGTACTAATCATTTTAGCTTTTCTTTCAAGATGCTTAAGGCATTGGGTTATCCAATGCACACTTGAAGTTTTACCATTAGTACCTGTTACGCCTATTAAATTTATTTTTTTTGATGGGTGATTATAAAACTCGCTTGCAATATTCGAAATACTGTATTTTAAGTTCTTTACTGGTAAATTTGGTAATTTCCATTGAGTATCCCATTCAAAATCTAACGGGTCATATATTACTGCACCGGCCCCTTTTTTTATAGCCTCATTAATATAGTTCCTTCCATCTTTTCTTTCGCCTGGGTATGCTAAGAAAATTGAGCCTTTTTTAATATTTACACTATTTTGCTCTAAATATTCAAATTCAGTTAATAGCTTTTTTAATGGATTGCTCATAATTTTGTCTTATCAGCATAGACCTCTTTTTTGTTTTGTAAATTCTCTAACTCTAATCCATCAGCATCAATGCTGTACCATTCAAATGCTTTGGACATAACCCTACTAAATACTGGGCCCGCTAGCCTGCCACCTGAATATCCTTTTTCCACTAAAGGTTCGTCAATCATAATTGCCATTACAAACCTTGGATTTGATACAGGCCCTAATCCCACAAAAGTTCCGATATATTTATTTTTAACATATTCCCCATCTATATATTTTCTTGTTGTTCCTGTCTTGCCAGCTACTCGATAGCCATAAACTTTAGCCTTTGGGGCAGTTCCTCCATCATCATCGGTTACAGATTCCAACACAAGCAACATATCTTTTGTTGTTTTAGGCGACAATACTCTTTTACTTATTTTTGGTTCATCTCCTTTAATTAGAGATATTGGCTTAAGCTTTCCTTCGTTAGCAAATACTGTGTAAGCTTGAGCAGTCTGAATAAGAGTTGAATTCATTCCATATCCATAGCTTGCTCTCGAATGGTCTATTTTGTTCCATTTTGTATGTTTTCTTACAGATCCACTTACCTCTCCAGGAAAATTAATACCTGTTTTTATTCCGTAACCGAATTTTCTATACATTGCGGCTAAATTATTTGAGCTAACTTTCTCACTAATTTTAGCCGAACCTATATTTGAAGATACTTTAATGACTTCTTTTACAGCTATTTCTCCATGAGGATGAGTGTCACGTATAAACTTACCCTCATATTTATAGGTACCTTTCCCCGTATCAATTAAAGTGTTTACAGTTACAACCTTTCTCTCTAGTGCTGCAGCAAGACTAATAGGCTTCATTGTTGAGCCAGGCTCAAACACGTCGGTAACTGCACGATTCTTTATGAAATCTCCTACTTTATTATAGCCATTAGGATTGAAGGAGGGATAATTCGTCATAGCAAGCACTTCACCCGTCTTAGCATCCAATAAAACAGCGGATCCGGATACTGCCTCATGCTTTTCTACTGCTTTTCGAAGGGCGTTGTAAGCCTCATTCTGTAATCGCAAATCAATCGTTAACTTTATATCTTCTCCGTCTTTTGGTAATTTTATTTGCTGAACTTCTCCAACCACTCTTCTATTTTTATCTATACGATTAATTATTCTTCCTTTTTCTCCGGCAAGATTTTTATTCATTAACATCTCTATTCCTTCCTGCCCAACACCATCACTTCCAGTAAATCCTACAACATGGGCGACCGGTCCATTTTCAGGATAAAATCTTTTATATACCTTATTTGAACTAATACCCGATATATTAAGTGCCATAATTTTCATTTTGATATCGGGTGCAATATTTTTCCTAAGAGGAAAATTTCTTTTATTTCTATTTTTAAGATTTTTATTTAAATCTTTTATGCTTAATTTAAGTAAATTAGCTAACCGCTTCTTTTTCTTAATAAGCTTAGCTTCAACAATAGGGTCTGTATCTTTAAAATTTACTAAAGCTGCATCAGCCATAATTGAATAAACTGGGGTGCTTTCTGCCAACAGTGCTCCATTACGGTCTAAAATTTTTCCTCTGTATGGAAATAAATCTAATGCCCTATGCTGTCTTTGCCTTGATTCTTTTTGTAACTTATCTTTTTCAAAAGCAGCTAATTTAACCGCCTGTGCAAATAAAATTACAAACATTCCAAGCATAAACATTAAAACTATTCGTCTCCTAGCTGTTGATAATTCAAAATATTCTTTTCTAGATTTAATTTTAATCATCTAATTATTATTTTTTTTTCTTTTTTACTTGGAATGTGCATATTTAACTTATGCTTCGATATTTTCTCAATAATTTCAATTCTTGATTCAGATGATTCTTCTATTCTTAGCATTGTTTGCTGGTCTTTTAAAGCCAAAGTATTTTTATTTTCTTCGTCTAATTCTGCAAAACTATTTCTTGTTAAATGTTTAAAATTTACTGTTGTTAGCGCACAAATAATTAAAACAATAAATAAAATTAAGTTTAATTTCATATTACTTCCATTACTTTTTCGATTACTCTCAGTTTTGCACTTCTTGATCTTGGATTTCTCTCAATCTCTTCATGTGTTGGTGTACTCATTTTTTGAACAACCTTAAAAGGAGCTAGTTTTATTTCAGATGCCTTGATTGGAATATTTTTTGGAATAAAATCAGTTTTTATTTTATGTTTGGTGTAATTTTTTACGATTCGATCTTCTAAAGAATGAAAGCTAATAACGACTAGTCTGGCTTTAGGTTTTAAATAATTAAATACTGTTGGAAGAGTATTTTCTAACTCTTCCAGTTCTTTGTTGACTAGTATTCTTAAAGCTTGAAATGTTTTTGTTGCAGGGTCTTTTTTTAAATCTCTCTTTGGAACTGTATTTTTTATCAATTCAGCCAGTTCTAACGTCATTGTTATTGGCCCTTTTGTTTCGCGATACTCAATAATTGCTTTCACTATCTTTCTAGCAAATTTTTCTTCGCCGTAGGTTTTTAAAGCATATATTAAATCTTTTTCTGCGTATGTATTGATTATGTCTGCAGCAGTTATTCCTTTAGTTTGATCCATTCTCATATCCAGTATTGCATCAAATCTAAAGCTAAAGCCTCTTTTGGCTTCATCTACTTGCGGAGATGAAATTCCTAAATCCATTAGTATTCCATCCAATTTTTTAATATTTTTTTTTTTAATATTTTGTCTATTTCAGAAAAAGCACAGTGCTCCATTTCAAATCTTTTATCTACTATTTTTTTTCCTTCATTAACTGCATCTAAATCCTTATCAAAAGCTATTAATCTTCCTTTGTCACTGAGAAGCTTTAAAATTTCACTTGAATGTCCACCCCTACCAAAAGTGCAATCTAGATATGTTCCATTTGGGTCTACAGATAAAGCATCAATAGCCTCTTTTAGCATCACAGGAATATGAGAATAAATTGTCACAAAGAAAAACCTCCTAGCTCACTAGGTAGCTCACCTTTATCATTAATCTTTATTTGTTTTATTTGCTTAGCCCAGGATTCTTTGCTCCATAATTCAAAATGACTTCCTTGACCTACAAACATTAAGGTTTTATTAATAGACGCATAATCTCTTAATTCAGAAGAAATTAATAATCTTCCAGAATTGTCAGAAGATAGATCTTCAGCGTAGCCAACTAATAGCCTTTGTAATCCACTTGATTTTTTATCAAAACTTGAAAGCTGCATTATTTTTTCCTGTATAGGCCTCCATGCAGCAATTGGGTATAAAAGAAGGCATCCATGAGGGTGAGCAGTCAATACTAATGAGCCAGTTAGTAATTCCTCTCGATATTTTGTTGGAATTGCTAACCTCTTCTTTCCATCTATATTTAGTAGTGTTGCCCCTTTAAACATATGTGCACCTAAAAAGATGGGAAATTACTGAACGCCCTTAGTCTCGTTTAATAATTTCCCACAAATAACCACTTTTTCCCTTACGTGTTCACTATAAGCAAAAAAAATGCGCTTTGCAAGCGCTTTTTAACTTTTTTCTATATTCATCAATAAGTTAGATCTGAGTTTAAGTTGACCGTTAAGCCGGGTTCTGTCTTGGACAGTCATTCATCTAGGCATACAATTGCTCGTATGCTCAAGCAGCCTACCCGGTAGCAACACGAGCCGTGTCAATGCTACCCTATTTGGCCTTGCTCCAAGTGGAGGTTACCGCGTTTCACCGTAACTAAATACGCTCGTCTCTGTGGCCCTATTCCTCACCTCGCGGCGTATGGCTGTTAGCCATCACTCTGCTCTATGGAGCCCGGACTTTCCTCTATATAAAAAACTATATAGCGACTGCCTAGTCAACTTAAGTTAATATTTTAACACTCTTAGTTATTTTCAGACAATTCCCAAGGCAAAGTTTCACCAGCAAAAAGAGGTATAATCTCTTCACTGCCAATATTAATTTTTTCTGGTATTTGAAATTCTTTTTTTATTAGCTTTATCTTTAACTTGTTGTAAGGTAATTTATAAAAATCTGCTCCAAACTTGCTACTAAAATTTTCAAGTTTATCCAATGCATTTTCTGATTCAAAAATTGACGCATATAACTCGATCGCATAGGCCGCAGAATAAATTCCTGCACAACCACAACTACTTTCTTTTTGATGCCTAAAATGAGGTGCACTATCAGTGCCTAAGAAAAATTTTTGCGACCCTGAAACAGCTGCCTCTATTATTGCCAAACGGTCTTCTGTTCTTTTAAGTATGGGTAAACAATAATGGTGAGGCTTGATACCCCCTGAAAGCAGGTCATTTCTATCTAAAAGCATATGTTGCGGTGTAATTGTTGCGCCAACTTTATTATTTGAATCCATAACAAAATCCACTGCTTCCTTGGTGGAAATATGCTCAAAAACAATTCTAAGGCCTGGAAATTCATTATGTATTTCAATTAAATGTCTATCAATAAAAACTTTTTCTCTATCAAAAATATCTATACTTTTATCATTTGACTCAGCATGAATTAATAATGGCACTTCATATTTCTGCATTAATTCAAAAATGTCAAAACACTTTTCAATTGAACCAATTCCATTACTGGAATTGGTGGTCACCCCTGATGGATAAAGTTTAATGCCATGCACAATCGAAGAATCACTTACTTTTCTAATTTCATCGCTATCTAATAGGTCAGTAAAAAAAAGAGTCATCAACGGTTCAAAATTAGAAATTCCAATATTTTTTTTGATATCTAAATAATATTTTTCCGCTTGATCTACACTTTTAATTGGATCTTGTAAATTCGGCATAACAATTGCTCTAGCAAATTGTTTTTCAGTATCTTTGCAGGCGTGCTTGAGTATATCGCCCTCTCGAAGATGAAGATGCATATCATCAGGCTTTACAATAATTAATTCAGTCATTTTTTAATTCCAATGCTTGATTATAAACTTCCTTTTTATTTTTTTTAAATATTGAAGAAATAAGTTTTACCGATTGATTTAAGGGTAACTCCTTCATCATTAATTTTAATGCTTCATTCATATGTATCACTTCATTATTTTCAATTTCTTTTATTGGTGGAGTTAAGATAATAACAAATTCTCCCTTTTGCTCCTCTGGATGCCTCTCTAATCTATCTATTATAGATCCAACATCATCTTTATAAATTGTTTCATAGATTTTAGTAAGCTCTCTAGCAATAAATATTTCATGCATATTGCCAAAAATATTTTGCACTAAAGATAGAGTTTTTAAAACCCTATGTGGGGATTCAAAAATAATTGTGGGCAGTGTCTGACTATATATCTTCTGGAGTAATTTCTTAGATTTACTAGCTGCATTAGGGAGGAAGCCATAAAATTGAAACTGTGTTGACTCAATCCCAGATGCAGAAAAAGCAGTGACAAGCGAAGATGGTCCAGGTATTGGTGAAACTTTAATACCTAATTTTAAAGCCTGATTTACCAAGAAAGCTCCTGGGTCACTTATAGCAGGGGTTCCTGCATCAGATGCATAGGCAATCGATTGTCCATTCATAAGTTTATCTATTAAAAATTCAGTCTTATTTTTTTCATTATGCTGATGAATAGATATTAATTTTTTTTTAATTCCGTAATGAGTTAACAATCTGTTAGTTGTTCTCGTATCTTCACAAGCAACTAAATCAACTTTTTTTAACACCTCTAAAGCCCTCAAAGTAATATCTTCAAGGTTTCCAATAGGTGTTGCAATAAGGTACAAACAAGTTTCCATAAATAAATATTTAAGATTTTTTCAATTTAGTTTCTAAAAAAATTATTTAGCTATATAATAATTATTAATGAAATCATACAAGCTTTTTATACTTTTTATTTTATTTATCACTCAATTAGTGGGTTGTGCTCCTTCTACCGTACTGGCGATCCCTCAATCAATTTCAGATCGAAGAGCAACTGAAGTCCAAATTTATGATAATAAAATATTCTTATCTGCATGGAGCCCAATACAAGAAATAACAGAAAAAGAAAAAGAAAAGAGCCATTTTAATTTAATAGTCTTTAATCAGGCTCTTGTAATCGTAGGTGAAGTTCCTAGTGAAGAAGTTAAAAACAAAATAACTGAAGCGCTTTCAAAAATTAAAAATGTTAAAACAGTCCATAATAAAATGGTAGTTGGTAAAGCTTGTAAATTAAAACAAAGGGCCAAAGACACTATAACAACAACCAATGTGAAAACTAGAATGTTTCTAGAAATAAAAAATAATCTGCACCCTTTGCACGTAAAAATAATGACAGAGAATGACGTCATTTACTTACTTGGCTTAGTTAATGATAAAGAAGCTGATGAGGCAATAAGAATTGCTAAATCTTCAAAAGGCGTCAAATTAGTTGTACCATTATTTGAATTAGATAATAGCTTTGAAAATAAATATTGATTATAATTTTTTTTTGCATTATGATTCGTTTTCAAGCAATAAATATCGATAACCTTAAATACCTCAAACTAAAAATTTTAAAAAGTACCTAAATAAAATATGAGTGATACCATTTCTCATCTAACTGATGAAACCTTTGAAGAAGAAGTATTAAAATCAAATATTCCAGTATTAGTAGATTACTGGGCGCCTTGGTGCGAGCCGTGTAAAATGATAGCTCCTATTCTGGATTCTCTTACAACTGAATATGCTGGTAAATTAAAAATATCCAAAGTTAATATCGACGACAATCAAAAAATCCCTCAAAAGTATGGTGTTCGTGGAATACCCACTCTAATGATTTTTAAAAATGGGAATGTAGAGGCCACCAAAGTTGGTGCCTTATCAAAATCCCAACTCACAGCTTTTATAGATAGTATTTTATAAATATATGCATTTATCTGACTTAAAACACTTACCCGTTGCAGAAATTGTAGATTTAGCAATTGCAGATAAAATCGAGAATACAGGAAGAATGCGCAAACAAGATCTTATATTTGCGATTCTAAAAAACAAAGCAAAAAATGGAGACACATTATTTGGCGATGGGACATTAGAAGTTCTTCAGGATGGTTTTGGGTTTTTAAGATCAGCTGCAGCATCATATTTAGCTGGTACGGATGATATTTATGTATCGCCATCCCAAATTAGAAGATTTAATCTTCATACTGGAGACACTATTGAAGGGGAAATTAGAACACCAAAAGATAGTGAGCGATATTTTGCTTTAGTTAAAGTCGATAAAGTTAATAATGACGCTCCAGAAAACACAAAAAATAAGATTCTATTTGAAAATCTCACTCCTTTATTTCCAACTGAACCACTAACTCTTGAAAGAGACACAGGAGGGGAAGAGAATAATACAAGTAGAGTTATTGATATGATAGCGCCTATAGGTAAGGGGCAGCGCGGATTAATAGTTGCGAGTCCAAAAAGTGGTAAAACTGTTATGTTACAAAATATTGCTCACGCAATAACCTCGAATCATCCAGATGTTTCTTTAATTGTCTTATTGATAGATGAGAGACCTGAAGAGGTTACAGAAATGACCCGCTCTGTTAAAGGTGAAGTAGTAGCATCAACCTTTGATGAGCCTGCAACAAGGCATGTCCAAGTAGCAGATATGGTTCTTGAAAAAGCAAAAAGATTAATTGAGCATAAAAAGGATGTTGTGATTCTTCTTGACTCCATTACAAGACTTGCAAGAGCATACAACACAGTAATTCCTTCTTCAGGAAAAGTCCTCACTGGTGGTGTTGATGCAAACGCACTTCAGAAACCAAAAAGGTTTTTTGGAGCAGCTAGAAATATTGAAGAGGGTGGCTCTTTAACAATAATTGCTACAGCATTAGTTGATACTGGGTCCCGCATGGATGACGTGATATATGAAGAATTCAAAGGCACTGGAAATATGGAAATTCATCTTGATCGTAAAATGGCTGAAAAACGAACATACCCAGCAATTAATGTAAATAAATCAGGTACACGTAGAGAAGAGTTATTAATACCCCACGAAATTTTACAAAAAATATGGGTTTTACGGAAACTACTTTACCCAATGGAAGATGTAGAAGCAATGGAGTTTCTTCTAGACAAAGTTAAATCAACGAAAAACAATGATGACTTCTTTAATAGTATGAGGAAGTAAACCTAAACAAATCATTGATATTTTCGAAAAAATCAATGATAATTCAGTTCTTAAATTCAAAAGATTATAAATTATTATGAAAAAAGATACGCATCCTAATTACCCAGAAGTTAATGTAGTCTGTAGTTGTGGTAACAAGTTTAAAACACAATCAACTTTTGGCAAAGATATGGCCATTGAAGTTTGTTCTCTATGTCATCCTTTTTATACAGGAAAACAAAAAATTCTTGATACAGCTGGAAGAGTTGAAAAATTCAAGAAAAAATATGGAATGTAAGATTGTTAACTTTATATGATTACAAAAAAAAGCAGCTAAGCTGCTTTTTTTTGTATATGATTTAATTAATTATGAAATTCGATCTTGAACATGACTGGCAAGGAAATATGTCAACACCTAGGAAAAATCTTGGGGAAAAAACAAAATTGCATTTGTTTTTTTTATTAACTATAATTTTTCTCTTCACTGGGTTAATTGGACATGAGCCATGGCGCCCACTAGAATCAACCTCAATTAGCATTATTTTAGATATTATTCAACATAATCTAATAATTCTTCCAATGGCAGCGAGTGAAAATCTAATAACGAATCCTCCTTTGTATTCTTATGTTGCTGCAGCATTTGGCAAACTATTTTCGCCCCTGCTGTCATTACATGATGCAGCTAGATTATCAAATATTTTCTGGATCAGTTTAACACTAACAAGTCTTGGATTAATGACAAGAGAATTATGGGGGCAAGGCTTTGGTCGTCAAGCTGGTTTAATTTTTTTAGGGTCAGTTGGTTTAATATTAAACATTCACAGCTTAATACCAGAAATAGCAACACTCCTAGGTTATACAATGGCCCTATATGCTTTTTCACTATATTTCAGAAGGCCTTTTCGAGCTAGTATGGTTCTTGGATTTGGCTCAGGGATAGCATTTCTATCAGGAGGCATTACCCCTCTAATAGTTATTTTTTTATCATCCTTATTGTTACTGATTTTTAAAAATTGGAGAAATAAAAGATATTTTATATTTGTTAGTATATCTGCAAGTATAGTTGCCCTAGTAATCAGTCCATGGTTATATTTATTTCACTATCTAGAACCAGATCTTTTTTTATCCTGGATAAAAATAATAAAACTCTCAACAACATTATCATTTAGTTATCACTTACAAGGAATTTTATGGTTTACTTGGCCAGCTCTTCCACTTGCATTTTGGCTTATCACAAAAGACTACCGGTTAATCTTAACTCAAAAAAAACTACAAATTCCAATTATTTTCTTTTTAGTATTATTAATAACAATTTCTATAACAGGTCAGCCAAACCAAACAAATCTTATTCCATTCACTATTCCATTATCAATTATTGCTGTTGGTGGAATTGATAGATTAAACAGGGGAACTTCAAGTGCTTTAAATTGGTTTGGTATATTGATTTTTGGTTTTATTGGCTTTTTAATTTGGATAGGATGGTTTGCAATGATGTTTGAAATTCCTGAAAAGATATATGAGCGTATGTTTTATCAATCTTCAAACTACATCGCTGAATTTGAATTATTTAGTTTCATATTTGCCTTAATAATAACATTGCTATGGATAGCTTCTATTGTTAAATTCAAAATAACTAATCGATCAGCAATCTCAAATTGGGCATTAGGAATAACAATGATATGGGTAACATTAATAACCCTGTGGGGCCCATTTATTGATAACCGTAAGGATTACAAACTAATTTTTACTGACGTAAAACAACAACTTGTAAAGAGCTCATCTTGTGTTTACGTTAACAACTTATCTGATAGTCAAATCAATTTATTACATTACTATTCTGGAATAAAAGGTACTAATCCGAATTTAGAAAATAAAGATTGTAGGCTTGCATTAGTCTCGCTAACTGAAGAAAAAAATATCCCAGCAGAATACAAGCTATGGGCAGAAATTTGGAAAGGGAGGCGATTAATAGATAAAAATTATTTTGTTTTACTAGCTAAAGAAATAAATCTTTAATCTTTTAAGTATTTCTTTATTGCTTCATTAACCATATCATCTAATAAATTATCTTCAGATGAATCAACATACTCAATTATTTCTTTTCGCATAATGGGTGGCCAGAATTTTTTCATATGCCCAGCAATATCTTTTGTAGCCTGCTCTTTATCTGGATAGCTTTTAAAAAAACCTCCAATTTGATTGGCCATAGTAACTAAATTATTATTCATTTAAGAATTTTACTCTATAATCCTTTGATTGTGACTATATATCGTATATCGCGCTTCTCTAGCAAAGCCAATCAAAGTAATGTCAAGATTATCTGCCATTCTAATCGCTAGACCAGTTGGCGCAGAAATTGCGACTAAGAGTTTTAAATTAAAATATGCTATTTTTTGAACCATCTCATAACTTGCCCTACTAGATGTAATAACAAAATCACTTTCACAAATTTTATTTTTAAGGCTAGCACCTATTAATTTGTCCAAAGCTATGTGTCGCCCGACATCTTCACGAATTATCTTTAAATCTCCTATATCCGAGAATATAGCTGATGCATGAGTTGCTCCAGTTTTTTTTTGTAATTTCTGATCATTTGAGAAATTCTTTAGTGCTTTAAGAATATGTTTGGAATGAAAATGTGAGTTAGAAGCTTCTACTTTAGGTATTCTCATCGCCTGAGATAAGCTTTCTGCTCCACAAAGCCCGCACCCAGTTCTACCAGTTAAATTTCTTCTAACCGCTTTTAGATTTGCAAAGCATTCAGAAGAAATTTCAACATTTAACTCAATACCTTCATCTTTGCAGTTTATTTCAATTGAATAAATATCAGATACATTATTTACTATTCCCTCTGTAACAGAAAATCCTACTGCAAAATCTTCTAAATCAGACGGTGAACCCATCATTACAACATGAGATATTCCATTGTAAATTAGAGCAATTGGGGTCTCTTCTGCTATATTTTCTTGGACTTCATCTTTTATAGATGAACTTTTATGGGCTTTTGCAAGTGTTACAGTTTTTTTTGTTTGAATAAATTTAGATCGAGTCACTTAGATTCTAATTAACCTTTTCCTCGTTCTTTTTTACAAGGTCGATTTGTTTCTCACTAAACTTTTGATATTTTTCTTGCCAATCGGAAGGCTGTGTAACTTTTGTTACCTGAACTGCTGTTACTTTAAATTCTGGACAATTTGTTGCCCAATCTGAGTTATCAGTTGTTA
>Ga0209830_10000530_pt1 | contig 39564 bp, 50 predicted proteins | sample ArcticOcean_MG_C_12_FD_187439 | JGI IMG/M metagenome (GOLD analysis project Ga0209830, IMG submission 187439) | Marine microbial communities from western Arctic Ocean - ArcticOcean_MG_CB8_130 (SPAdes) (version 2) | ecosystem: Environmental > Aquatic > Marine > Oceanic | place: Arctic Ocean...
CCGTGCTACTGTACCTCATAGTCAACGTAGTGTTGCAAGAGTTAGTGTTAGGTTTGATGATATGTTATGGGTAGAAGATATACAAGAGTTATGCTTAGCTGCTCTTCAAACTGAAACTCAAGTTATGGTTAAGAGAGAAGATGAGCAAGCATTTGCTGAACTTAATGGTTCAAATCTAAAGTTTGTTGAAGATGCAGTACGTTTAATGTATGAAAAGCTAAGTAGTGAGTCTCGTATTAAAGACTTTAAGATTGTAGCTTCCCATAACGAGAGTCTTCATAGTCATAACGCTATATCAGTTATAGTTAAAGGTGTTGAAGGAGGCTTTTCAGCAGGAGTTGCAAGAGATGTATTTGAAACTACAGGTTTACGTTAATTTATGAAAAAGCTAATTGCTATAATCGGACATGGTTATGTCGGTAAAGCAGTAGAGTATGGATTCGATAATACTCTAAATAAATTGCAATTAATAGATCCAAATCTATACGGTAATAGTTTAGATGATATACAAGATCCATTCGTATCTTTCATTTGTGTACCAACCCCTTATGGTAAAAATGGTCATATAGATTCGTCTATAGTTACTGATGTTACTAATAAATTAATTAAAAATACTACCGGTTTAATTGTAATAAAATCTACTGTTATACCATCAGTTATAAAAGAGCTTTGTTGTAAAAGTAATAGAATAATTTACAATCCTGAATTTTTAACTGAACGAACTGCATTAAAAGATTTTATAAATCCATCAATGCATATATTTGGAGGTTTAAAGAAAGAAACTTCTATTTTATATAAATTTTTTAATAGTAATAGTAATTGTAAACCAGTAAAAGAAGTACATTTTATGGGTGCTGTAGAAGCTGCTTTTGTTAAATATGGTATTAACAGTTATTTAGCTACTAAAGTAATATGGTTTAATCAATATAAAGATCTAATAGAAAACTTCGGTGCAGATTTTGATATTATTAATAAAGCTATAGGTAGTGATCCTAGAATAGGTTATTCGCATACACAAGTACCTGGTCATGACGGTAAAAGAGGTTTTGGTGGTGCGTGTTTTCCTAAAGATACATCTGCAATAGTTAAATTTGATTTAAATTTTTTATCGTTACTTAATTTAGTAATAACTGAAAATAATAAATATCGTTCGGTTTATGAATTAGAGGATAGAGAAAAAGAACAAAACGTAACATATGAATAAAATGATTAAAAAAATAAAAAACTTCTGGGTAGATAGTTATATTACAAATAAGAGTGCATTCTTTTATGAAATAATGGGTTTTATATGTGCAGTTTATGCATCGATGTATCTTGCAATAACTGCAAATGACCCTAAAATGGAATATATTTACCCTCTATTTTTTATAGCAGCTTATTCTTCATCAGTAGCGAATTATAAACGAAAACTTGCATTCCCACTATTACTTACAATATATTTTTGTTCAGTTAATATTTTTGGTTTTGGTCGTGCCTTAGAAGTTTGGTAATCAACCTAGGTAAGAGATTTTATAAGTTTTTTACAAATTTTACTACACTTATATTTAAATAGTAGACGTTCAAATCGCTCAATTGGTGAATTTAACTCAAATACATGCAGTTGGTAATTATAAAAATAAAAAAATGATAACTCTTTTATTAATAAATTATCATTATTAATATTACAATCTTTAATTGCTTTATCGACTACCTTTTCACCGAATAACCATAATAAAGAAAAATATCTATGTATAAATGAGTTATAATTACCAATTATAAGACCATCACTCATATCAATTAATTTAACATTATTTTTATCACTAATTATTATATTATGAGCATTTAAATCTTTTAACAATAATAATGTTTTATTTGTCTTTTTTTGTTTATTAATACATGTATCATATATTTGTATTAAATTTTTATTAAATGAATTATTACCAGTTATTTTTTTTCTAAAATCGATCATATCATTATCAACTTCAAAAGTTTTTATTTTTTTATCAAAAATGTTTGTATCGATATTAATATAAAATTTTATAAATTTAGTAAGTTTATTAATAATTGCTTTTTTATCAATAGATTTAAAACCGTAATGATATACAAAATCACATAATTTATTTCCTTTTATAAAATCATAATAAAAAATATTGGGATTTATATACTCTTTATTCCTATAATTACATATATATTTTAAATCTATTGAACAAAGTTTTTTAATAGACGGATAATAATTTTTTATAAAATTATTTTGTTCTGATTTTAATACTATATTATTTGCTTTATATAAAACACTATTTCTATCTTCATTTGAATTTAAAATGTCTATATCTGATATTTTAATATTACGGTTGAGGTTTTTAAATAATAAATATATATCGACCGGTATCATATCAACCATAATATAGACGGTTAATTATTAATTAATCTAGATTACCTTCAGCACTAACATCGATTATACCACCAAGTTGTTCGATAAAGTCCTTACCAACTAGTATTTTATAATCGTTTTCTTTTCTATCACCGATAGAAAACTTGGTTTTAGGGTATAGTTTATCTCCGATTTCAATATCAAACTCAACAACTGGTCTTTCTTCAATGTTACCTGATCCAATATTAATATCAATTAATTCAACTACCGGCTTCTTTATACTCTTACCGTCTACAGTATCGAAAGTTACATGAGATTTACCATCATAATCATCACTTAAACCACTATATTGTAAATTGATACCATGCAGTACATTATAAGCTCCATTACCGCTATCAACTTTGGCTTCAATAGGACCTATTTCTTTAATTGTAATAGTTTCTATTAAACCAAGTGGCTTGTTAGACTCAAAGAATGTTTTAAATGTAATCACATTATTATTTATGCTTTACCAGCATTCTTTACATCTTGAATATCTTTTCTAATGGCTTTTGTTAACTTAGCAATTTCTAAAAGAGCTTTTCTAGCACGAGTTCCAGCTGCCGCAACACCCTTTTCGTTAAATTTTTCTACTTCTTCAGTAAAAATAATGAATTGCTCAGTTAATGTTTTTGTATTTTCTTCGTTCATAATAATCTATTTATCTAAATGATATTTTTTTCCAACCCATGTGTTGTTACAATAATGTATTCCATATATATCTTCATATAAACCTAAATCATGTTTTACTATAATTTTATTATGATTTAATTTTATATCTGGTTTAAGACTATTATAAAGATTTGTAACCATACCTGGCCCAGTTACAAATACATTATCTAAAACATTTTCAATATTAACAAATTCGTTTTTATATAAATGATCAATTATATTTTTAATAAACTTATTCTTAGGTTCACTATACATACACATTGAATCAATATAAAATTTTAGATTTTTATGATTGTAATAGCTTTTATTTGAATCTTGTGAAAATAAACAACAGCTCTGATCTAAGAGAGGTTTTATATCTTTTTTTAACAAAACATCTAGATCGATATATAAACCACCGTATTCATATAGGTAAAAAAACCTTGCTGAATCTACCTGATTAATTTTATTATTATAATTACTATAAATTGGGTAAAAATCTGGAAATTTTTCTTTTATAAAAATATCATTATCCTCATCTGTCCATAATTTAAACTTACAATCCTTAAAATATTTCTTTAATGTTAATTGATTACTTTTATATTTTACCGGTAAAAATTTAGTACTCCAACTTTGATGAATAATTTTATATTTCACTTATATCAATCCTTTCTGAACCGTAAAAATTTTTAAAACCTTTTAAATTTAATATTTCTCTATATAGAGGAGTTTCATAATTATATGGAAAACAGAAATTATCAGGTATAAAATCTAAATTTTTTATAAATTCAAAACTCATTTGCTTGTTATCATCTATAATACATTCAACACAATCTGCAGTCTTTAATTTATGGTAATGACTGTGACAACCAATAAAACAATTTTCTATTTGGTTTATTTCATTTATTTGAGACCATTTCATATAATTAGAAAAATTACCTTTAAATGCTTTGTTATGAGCTTCTACACAGCTAATATATTCATTATTTTGATCAATATATTCAGGACATACTATACCACTACTTATAAAAAAATATTTTTTTGTTTTTATTTTTTTTATATTATCAAGAAATTTATATTGTGTATAAAGACCATCATCAAAAGTAAGAATATAATTTTCTAGAGGTAGATCTAAAAACTCTTCTTTAAATTCATGAAGCATTAATACGGGTTTCATTTTATTCCTTATTAAAAATTAAAATGAAAGGTTCAGCAAACTTTGTACTTATATTACCACCGTAAAAACTATCTCGAGTTTTTATTTTTTCAATACTTAAAGGATCCGGGGATGGTTGCAATTCAGTTTTATAATTTTGTATACTATCATATTTCTTTTTAGTATAATCACTGATATCAATAAAGGTATTATAATCGATACCTTTAAAATTCCATTCACCACTACCTGGTACAGAAAATTCATATAACCTATTAACAGTACTATTTAGTCTAGGTCTACAAGCTACTCTAACTGCATGGGATATTATTTGATGGTCAATATGAATATCATGCTCGTAATTTGTAAATACGATATTCGGTTTAAATTTATTAATTATTTTACTCAAATAACTAGTTAATTTTAAATGAGGTACTGTATCTAACGATACATCATCAAAAGAAGATTGTATTAAAGTCTTTATACCTAATATTTTTTTATTCTTTAATAAAGCTTCTTGGCGGTCGTTTTGAACATTAATATGTGTATATGGTCTATTACCCTTACATAATACACATAAAGTAATGTTATTATTAGTAGATAACTTAGCTATAGTACCACCCATACCAAACTCTGCATCATCTGGGTGAGCTACAATTATTAAAATGTTATCAGTCATACAACATACTTTCTATAATATCCTGATTATTATATTTAGATTTATAAATTTTATTCATTTTTTTACAATTAGGTTTTCTGTATAAAATATCATCATGATTTTTAGAAAATATATCATCGTATTTTACCTTATCTATATTAACATCTTTATTAGAAAGAGATTTACATAAACTAGCTAACTCAGACATAGTGATAACATTATTTTCACTACCTACATTATAAATCTCACCAGTAAAAATATCTTTACTCATTATAATTTTAATAAATTCAACTGCATCTCTAATATCACAAAAAGATCTTACTTGCATACCAGAACCATATATTTTAATATTTTTATTTGTTTTTATTGCAGATGTCATTTTATGTAAAACACCTTTATTATCACCTTTACCGGTAATATTAAAAAATCTTAAAATTAGACTTTTTTTGCATAAAGATTTACATAAAAATTCTGATGTTAATTTACCTGAAGCATATCCCCATCGAGATTTTTCTGGATTACCTATAACTAAATCATCAGATTCACTAGAATTGTTTGCTTCATGATATACTTCTGATGTACTGGTAAATATAATTTTTTTATTATATTTTTTAACAAGATTAAAAATATTAATGTTTATTAGTAGCATATTATTTAAATATGTATCACTAGTATTATCGATTTTATCCACGCCTACTGGTCCAGCTAAGTGTATAATAATATCACATGATTTTACTTCCTCTTCTACTATATCACTATGCGTTGTTAAATCATGTACTACGGTTTTAATATGTTCATTATTAAATGGTAATTTATCAATACCTACGATTTTATTATCTAGGTGTAACTGCGAAATTATAGATGAACCTATAAAACCACTATGACCAGTTATTAATATTTTCATGTAAATATATTTTTATTTATTTTACTATAATCTGAAGATCTACCAAATATGTTATTTTCAGTTAAGTTTGTATTTAAAAGAAGTTCTTGACCTTTTAAAGCTTCATTAGGTAATAGTGGACAGTGATAACCAATCATATCAACGTTATCAATACTACCATATTGTTCATACATATTTCTACCATCATGCCTTGCTTTAATAAGCCAATTATATGCTTCAGTATTATCGGTTAGTATCGCACCCCCTCTACCAATTGGTAAATGTTTTTTAAATTGAAAAGAAAGACACATAAAGGTATTTGGCCGGTACATATTTTTATTAAAATATTGGGCTGAATCTATAATTGGAGTATTTTTTAATCTATAATCCCCTACCCAATCATAATCTTCAAAACTTAATTTATAACCTGCATTTATTATTTGCATCGGGACTGAAATATAAGTCCTACTAGGTATCTTAACCACTGTATCTTTATTAATAGATTTTTTTAAAAACTTTAACGAAAGAAATATTGCATTAGTACAACTATCAACGGTTACTACATACCTACTACCAGTATAATTGCTAATAGATTGTTCAAAATCTTTTACACATAGCCATGGGTTTCTCATAATTTAATTATATATTAATTTCCCGGAATATCAATATTAATATTGCAATTGCGAGCTATATTTTTAATTGTATCTTGTTGAATGTTAACGTATTCATAAACTGTATTTACCTTATCTATGCATTTAATAGTTTGATTAATAAATTCATCTATATATATGAAAGATACAGTATTATTATAGTCTTCAAACTTAACAATACCTCTTCTTAAACGTTTCATTAAACCTTTTATTTTACTTCCATCATACACTCGTGGTATTCGTAATATTACATAATTATCATTTGTACATGTAATGTAGTTCTCCATTGATAACTTACAATTACCATATGCATATGTAGTATCTTTATCATATATACCCATAGTACTAGCAAATATAAACTTACTTTTTGTCTTATTTGCTAAATCTAACATATTTAAAGTCCCGTCTATAATAGTAGTAACTACTTTATTACCATCTTTTAAATCTTCAAAATCAGTAGGTGATGCTAGATGTATAACTACATTAATATCAAAATTTTCTGTAATTGGTAGTCTTACATCTTTATTATAACCAATGACATCATTATTAATTGATAAGGCTTTATGTAAATGTTTACCTAAAAACCCGTTACAACCGGTTAATAAAATTTTTTTACCATTCACAATTATCCCACCCTAATCTAATAAAACATGTACCGTTTTTATCTTTTAATTTATTTTTTATATACCTTATTAGACCACCTCTAGAGGTAGGTGTATATGTTTCTATATTTAAAGCATTACAAAGAGCAATATCATCATCAATTAAATGACCTCTACCAGCATCAGTATAACAACCGTTATGACCAGAATTTATAAAAATAATTTTACCTTTATTTTCAGCCCACCCCTTTACATTTAGTTTAATTTGTTCATAAGCTCTATGTATTATCATTCCTGATACACCATATACAAAAACTGTTTTATTTTGACTTGCAATACCACTAGCTATATTAACAATATTTGGTTCTTGTATACCGCAGTCAATAACGTTATTAGGCATCCGTTGTTTAAAATAATCGAAATGCCACATATCACCATGTATAAGGTAAATATCTTCGTTATGAAGTTTACCCAAAAATCTGTCTATAGTATTTCTCATCTATTTTTTTATAATGCCATTCTTTTATATTATTTTGCATAAAATCTACACCATTACCTTTAATGGTATCGAAAAATATAATAGTAGGTTTTTTAAATTTAAGGTTATTTAGTATTTTATCTATTTCACCATTATTATGACCATTACATCTATATACATCCCAATTATAATCTTTACAAAGGTTAATAATCGGTTCAATACCAATTAATAAATTACCACACCGTTGAGATTTATTGTAATCAACTGTACAAAATACATTTTTTAATTGTTTTGTACCAATATATTGTATTGCTTCTAATGTATTACCCATTTGCAAAACTCCATCTCCGATATTTACCCATACCAACTTATCACTAACATGGGAAATACCTGAACCTATACCTAAAGCATCCCCTAATATATCAATAGAAAAATCTAAAAAATTTACATCATTGTTTTTTAATGAAGTTGAAATATTGTTATAGTTATCAATTAAACCATATTTTTTCCATATATAAAAATAAGACTGAGCTCCATGGGGTTTACCTATAACAGTATGATTATGTTTAGATAAAATTTTATTATAATATAACCTATCCAAGTAGTTTAACATACTTAAGGCAGAGGGTATATGGGAGAGGTCATTCTCATATGATAGTTTTAATATATCATTTTCCATTATTTCTTTTACTCATAATAATGTCAGTAGCATTATATTTTTTTATAAAGTTGGTAAATTTTTCCTTTGTTTCAAAAAAAGAAGATTTATTGTTAATAACGTATTTTAATGCAGCGTTATTTTTTTCACTAAAATCATTACCGGTTATTAATTCATCACCACCACAGTTAAAGTTATAGAAAAACTCATCTGGCTTCATTTTACCAGTTACGCTATTTGTATTCCACTTCTTATCTAAAGAGGTTACTTTAATATTATTAATATATAATAGATAATTAATAGCAAAGTGAGATAAAACCCCGCCCGCATTTAATAGTTTATCATGTTGAGAATCAGGTACTTCCCGGAGTAACGTTATTTTATCATATATTTCTTCCCATGTTATATGACCGTTAAACAAGAAGGTATTCATAGTCTCTCTATCAAACATCATAACACCACCAGATATTGCATCATTTACATAATATCTTAAAAAATTTAAACTAACATCCCTACCACATACTTCTTTTATAAATTCAGGTAGCAGTAGATTATCCTTTCCATCCAGACCAGGGGTAGTTACATATTCATTATAATCAGACATAGTATTGATAAGGATATGTTTATCAGTAAAACCAGTTTTCCATTTATATGCAGTAAATTTATTCTTATTATAAATATCGAATATATTATCACTGTTTAAAGATATTAAAACATCCCAATCAATATATAACATTTTATCATATTTGGATTCTGCAAATTCTTTATAAGCCTCGTAAACGGTAAAAACTGGAGGATTATAATTTTTATCGACGTCCATTATTTTAAAATCGCATTTGCATTTTTTAGCATACGTTTTTATTAGATCTACATGTAAGTCTAAAAATTTAGGCCGTTTATCAGCTGGACATGAGAAACATGTATATATTATATTTTTCATTTATAATCAGTTAGGTCAGGTTTTTTTATTTTATATTCAATTAACTTCTTTTTCCATGTTGGTGAAAGAGCTGTCTTATTTGTATATTTAACGTGTTCCTCTGGGACTTCAAATGGTGCGATTTCGTTAAAGTAACCACAATATTTACATAAATCTTCAAATTGTTTATATACTGTATCATCATTAATGTCTTTAATATTTTTAATACCAGTATCCATACCGAATACTTTATCAATAGCAGCACCAGTTGTGCAAGGATAATAACCATGTTTTGTTAAACAAGGTTGTGCACATTGACATTTTTTATGGACACGAGCATATTCTTTATTTTTATTTGCCTTATAATTAGTATTATCTATTGGTGCAATATTAATAGGGTAAAATAATTGATTATTATCTTTTTTATGAGTGCTTAGGAGATTAATTAAATGGGATGTATGTTGTAAATTTATTAATTTATTTTTTTGTTTACCGTTAGTTAATATTACTAAACCCTCTTTAATATAATTCTCTATATGTTCATGGAAATAAGTGGTATGGTTATATTTCCCTTTATATATTACACCTTTCTTAAAAAATGCTTTATTTAACATTCTAATTATTTGTTGTATATTTGGATGAAGTAAAGGTTCTCCACCGGTAAGCACTATAATTTCCCATTTTATATTATTTTCTAAAGATTCATTTATAAAACTAGTTATCTGTTCAACCGTCATTGTATTGTCCATTTTAGGAGCTTGTCTAATCATAGCATCGCAGTTATGGCAAGCCATATTACATTTAGCTGTAATTGACAGCTCGATGTATTTTTTATCCCAACTTGGTATCATAATTTTTTTCTTTTTACATACTGATATTTGGTATTACAATCACAATATTTCAACGGGCAAGTAACACAGCTAGTAAGATTATTGTTATCTATATCCATTAAATTTATTAATTTACCAGTACATGAATTTTGAATAGTACCATTCATATTGATTTTCCACATTAACGGTCTGCAATCCCAACCTTCATACTGATACAATTTATGTTTATAAATATCAGCATCTGTCAATGTTTTATTTACAGATTTACCATTAATATCACCTCTGAATATACGAGCTCGATTAATTATAACTGAGTTATTATTTTTATACTTTTCTTCTTTTATTAACTTCCGGTGGTTTATTAAAAATTTTTCATCGTAGTTAACTAGTTTTTCGTTAAAAAATTTATCAATATTATCATTAGTTAATTCATTACTTCCTTCTATATACATACTTTCATCTAAAGGATTGTTATAAAAAATAGGTTCAAAAATGTCCCAAAATTCTTTAGTATACTTTGGAGTAAAGTCATTACCTTCAAATTCATATAATAAATTACCAGCAAAATTAATTTTATTATTTTTTAATGTATCTACTAAATCTAAAGTTGGTTGCCAGTATTCCTTCTCATGGAATAAATTTATAAGAGGGGTAATAGTTAAATGTTTACATTTATCTAGTTCTATTAATTTATCAATAAATTTAGGAGTAAAATATTCCGGATGATATGAAGCAACTATATCAACTTTATCAGTTTCCTGGGTATCAAATTGTTTAAAAAAATTTATACTTTTTGATAAATTAGTCGTTATTTCAACTTGAATACAATTATCTATAGCACATAATTCTTTAACTATTTCATATATATCAGGGTGTAAAGTAGGCTCCCCTCCAAGTAACTCTACAGTAAATGGTATTTTTATTTTTTTAAGAGATAATATTTTAACTACATTTTGCCATGTAGCTTTTTTATCTTTTATTTTTTTGAATGTATGTTTATTAAAAGCTTTCGCACTACAGTAGCTACATTTATAGTTACATACATCTATAATGTCCCAAGAAAAGGTTAGTAATTTATAGTTTGTATTACCTGCAGCTGATATGGTGTCAAACATTTAATGTATTTAATTATTTTTTTAAATAGTACCAGCTTGGTCAGCTTTTTCTAAATTAGCAGGTACATAAAATTTACAATACTTACATATATTATTAAAAATGCCGTTATTTTGATCATCTATTATTTTTTCTCTTAATAATAACATTTCTTTAGGTGTATTTTTAAACACGTTACCAACTTTACCATCACCATAAACATCTAACCAAGCGCATATAGTAAAATCACCATTACCTAAAATACCGCAATCAGTATATATCATACCACAATGACCTTTATGTTGGTTAGGTTTTTGATTTTTTATTTTTTCAAAATCTATTGTATCCTTCCAATTAAAGTGTATAGCAGTCTCTTCGAAAACTATATCATGGTGGGATTTAATACTAATAGCTTTTAATTTTAACCAGTTGAGTCGTTGTTCATCATTTTTTATCGGCGCGCGTAATGCTAATAAAATTTTCATTTTACGTTTAACTTTGCCTAGTTTTTTAAGATTAGTTTTAAACCGCTTCCATAGTTCGTAGCCAGTTTGTAACTTAAACTGTTTAGATGATAAACCATAACAACTAATTTTTATTTGTAATTTTTGGTATCGGTTAAAAATTACAATATGATCATCCTTTAATTGGGTTAAGTTGGTATAGAAAAAATAACTTTCTATATTAGGGTTAACTTCAAGATATCTAAAGATTTCATTTAAATCATCTATATTGTGTTCTAGAGGTTCACCAATAGTTGTACCTAGTTCAATTCTCCGTACACCCATTTCAACTAGATAATCTATATATTTTTTTATATCATCGATTCGACCTACCTTTAAATTATCATCTTTATTTTCCCACGGCCATGGGTAGTCGGAAGATTCATTTTTTATATGTTTATTCATACAAAAATTACACTTTAAAGAACATGTATTGTTTAAAAAAACTTGAGCTTGCGGTATTGGGGTTGTATTCATTTTATTGGATACCTTTCATCTTTATTTAATTCAGAAAAACTTAAGTTATCTCCACCATCGTTAGTTTGGACCCATATGGGTGATTTTATACATTTAAATGTATTAATTTCTAAACTTTTAAATAAATTATAATCAAAATCTAAAGTCGATTGAAAATTACTTTTAAAGAAATTTATTGCAGAACTTTTCCGAAAAACAATCTGAGTTAATTGAAAATATCTTGGTTTATATAGTGAAATATACTGTTTAAAATTTAAACTATCTTTATAATATAAAGTACAATCTATTTTTTTAAATACAGTTTTAAAATCATAAGTTTTTTGTAGAGGTTTGGATATATAATTAGATATATACAAATCTTGTTTAAGTTTTATATGTTTAAAAAAAGCAGGTAAAATATAATCATCATCTTCTAAAAAAAATATATATTCCCCTTTACTTTCTAAATATAAAAATTTATATGTATCCTCTAATTTGTTATATTTTTTATAAAAATATTTTATAGTTATATTTTTATTATAAACTTCTTCTATATCGTTACTATCGTTATTTACAAGTATTTCTATATCAAAATCTGGTAAATTTTTTATAACACTTTTAATACACCTTTTAAACAACTTAGGTCTATTATGAGTTAGTATTAATATAGATAACTTCATAGCGTTTTTTTGTGGTCTAAACCATCACAACATGTTGAAATAACACATCTTTCACATTTATCCAAGTATTGTTCGAATTTTAAATCATTTAAACTAATATACTTTAAATTTTTATAACTATAATCGTTACATCTATAAACTTTCATATCGTAGTTAATAATTATGTTCTTTAAACCACTTTCACATTTCATAAATCTAAATTTTTTATGAATATTATTACCTTTTACATGAGAGTAATTTAGTTTAAGTTTATTGTTAATAATAAAATTCCAACTTTCTTCAAAATATTCTTGAAATTCAGGATAATATTTCATCCAGTACCTATACTCTAGACTCTTACCATTATCATCTCCAACTAGTTCTTTATCCTTTACATACTCTTCATAACCAATACTGGGGTTAGAAGCTAAATTTTCTATTTCAGTAAACTTCATTTTTAGTTTAGTTGGGTGAGACTTTATAATTTGATTCATTTCATCTATCATTTGAGTTTTTTTAGGTATTTCAGTACTAAAAAAACAGAAACCAAGACTATTATATCTATTGCATATATCCATTTTTTTGATATATTCACCGACCGGTTGTTTACCTATATGATAACTATTGCATATATCTATTGTATGGGTTTTACTTTTTAATTTATGTATTTCAATTAAAAATTTTTCTAGCCTCTTTACCGGTAAACTTAAGTTTGTATGGGTTTGTATAAACAGTTCTTTATCAGGAAAGAGTTTAACAATTTCATAATTTAAATATTCCCAAAATTTACTTAAAGTTGGTTCACCACCATAAAAATAAAAAAATATTTTTTTCTTTTCTTTAGGTATTTCTTTTAACTTTAATAAAACTACATCGCACTGTTCTTTCGTCCATGTTTTAGTGTTATTATCGTATTCACCACAAAACCAACACTTATGATTACACTTAAAACTAGGTTTTAATGTAATTTTTAAATCGTAATCAAACCAATCATCATTTTTTATTAATTCAAATGACTCTATTTTATCTATATATTCTTTCATTTAGTATATCTACGATTTCATCTTTATCTTCTAAAAATAATGTATTAAAACTATTAATTATATCATTTTTACGTACTCTTAAACCACTATCAATTTTTAAATATTCATCATCTATATTATGATAAATTACTTCTTTATTATAATATTTACACTCAGCTATTAACCTAGGACTACAATCAAACTTACCACTTAACGGGGTGTATATATAAGTGTTAAATTTTTCAAATAATTTATCAAGACCAGGACGTATAAAACTAACTCGCTCATCATGGTAATCATTAAACTTTTCCGGTGTATTTGTAATTGCAATATATTTGTCAAAACCATAACTATTAATTAAATTAGTTAAGTTATTATGTGTAATAGAACGGCAATTAGAAGTTATATATAACAGTGCTGTGTTATTAACCGTACAGTTATTAATTTGTCTATACTTTTTAAATAATATTTTTTTAATATAATGCAGCGCTATTTTATTTTCTTCAGGTATAATATCTGAATACACTCTTAAGTCAGATAGTAGTTGTATATTATATGGTATATCAAAAAGGGTATGATTACAGTGATTTGAACATTTAAAAGAAAATATATTTTTAAATTTTAATATAGTACCATTGTTAACAAATCTTGCTTTAATAGCGCCATCAACAAATAATATATTTTTACCAGTTATAATTGTTGGTCTGTTACAGTAAAATGTATTATTTTCATAATCTTTTAATTCTTCATTACTAAAACTATATTTTTGTAAAATTAACCGTTTAAACTCATCCCAATTATTAATACTTTCACCAAAAAATATACCTACCTTAAATTGTTTATTTAAAATAAAAAAATAATCTATAATTTCGTATATATGACCACTAATACCATGTTCATGATTTTGCTCCCATGTTAAAGATAAAAATATATCGTAATTTTTATCTAATTTAAAAATGTTTTTCATAATCCCACTGTATATCACACCCACATGTATTAAACGGACACTTAATAGTTGTTTCTTTATTCATATGTAAAATAAAAGGTAGCTTAGAACATGCATTATATATACCTCCTTTGTAGTCAATGATCCATCTTAAAGGTTTACAGTTAATATTTTTCAAGTTTGCCATTTTATTATTAATAATTTCATCATAACTGTAATTACCTTTAACATCATCTACTTGAAACGGCCATGTTCGTTCATCTCCTTTAATAAAGTCTTTAAATATAGTGTTAAACTCTTCGGTATACTTAGAATCATAACCAAAACCAGTTTTATAAAGATATGATACGTTATATTTTATATTATTATTAATACAAAAGTTAAAAAATTCTAACATCTTATCCCAATATGCACTCTTATCATGTAACATAATAGTTGGTGTCAATCTAAAACCTCTACCAATTAAATCTTTTATATTTCGCTGAATCGAATCTTTATCGTAAGATTCAAAATGTATAGAAGGATTTATTAATACCTTATCATTAGGTATAACATTCTCAAAAATACGTTCACCATTTTTTAAGTTTGTCATTATTTCTATACCTGTACATTGCTCTATAGAAGTTAAGGATTCTAAGATATAATTAAACTGAGGATGTAAAGTAGGCTCACCACCTAATAATTCTATATTAAATTTTGGTACTCTTTTAATATTGAGAATTTTTAAAACCTTTTTATAGGATTCTTGTTTAATTTTATTACTTTTAAAGTCACAAGTTTTTAAAAAATCACTATTACCGAAACCTTCAATACAATAACTACATTTCATATTGCATACATCTATCATAAACCATTGCAATGTATGTAGCTTAAAATTTTTATAGCCGCATTTTTGTATATTCATTTTAATAAAAGTCTTTTCTGTAAAAATTTACATCAGTAATTTTATCTCCTTTTTCAGGGTATACTTCTATATCTAATTGTTTTTCGATACCATCGCAAATATTAAAATATTTACATCTAAGACATTTTATAGGTTTTTTACAACCATCTATTCTACCATCCTGCGCTTTTAAGTAACCTAAATCTATTTTTTCTTTTTCTGTATATGTTTTAGTTAAATCGACATCGTAATCATATATTTCTTTATTCCAATCATATATATCATACACGTGTTGGTACTGATTACATACATATTTTTCATATCCCTTCATATAACAGTAAGGGGTATATCTTACATTGATATATTTTGTATCATTAACTATCAGATCAATACATTGTTTTATTTTATCAGTTAAACCTGTATAGTCATCAATCGGTTCAAACGTTTTATTATCATCCCAATAGTTTAAAGTTAAAAAATTAACTTGGAATGGTTGTATTTCTTTTATAATATCAGCATATTCTACTAAACCTTTATAATTTTTTTGGTAAACAGTACAGTTAATTCTTACTTTAATATCATGTTTTTTACAAAGATTAATAGCTTTGTGTATTTTCTTCCAACCATTTTTTCTACCCACTATATCGTCATGTACTTCTTCATTATAACCATGTAAACTGAATAATATTTCCTTTAACCCATGTTCTTTTGATTTTAATAAGAATTTTTCGTTTGCAAAAGCAGAACCATTACTTAAACAGCTAATATTATCAAATCTTTCATTACAATAATCTAATATTTTAAACCAATCTTTATGTATTGAACTTTCACCACCAGATAAGTCTACTTCTGATATACCGTACTTATGTAGTATATTAATCCGTTGTTGTATAGTTGAAAACGGGGTTTTAACATCGAGTTTATCAATATAATAACAAAATTCACATTTATAATTGCAGTGAAAACCAGTATCTAACTTTGCTCGATTACATCTTGTTGTATCATAGTCAACATCGAAGTTATTAATACTAAAATTATTAACGTTCATAATACCTACTAATTATAATTAACGTTAATAGCTCTAAAAAGGGTATTATAGTGATATTCAGTTAATTTATGTTTATTATCTTCTAAAATTTTTATTAAACTAGATAAAATTTCTGTATTAGAAATATTTTCTATTGATTCAATTGCTTGTATATGTTCATCTATATCATCATTAGTTATTGATGCTACATTTACATTAGAAGCATTTCTTATCGTATCTGGTAAAGGTAATAACAGTGGAGGCCAGTTATCAGTTAAATCAGTAAAAGTGTTTATATTGGTTAAGTCCATATCACCTACAATATCATTAAAAATTTCTTTAATACTACTAATATCTTCAATATCTTCTTCTTCTACAGTATCCATTAAGAGTTCATCTAACTCTAATAATGTTTTATCAACCTTTTCTTGTATAATACGTTCAAAATTCTCATGAATATCTACTTTACTAACACCGAAAGGAGTATTTTTTATTATCATTTCACTCTTTATTGAAAAATTAAATAGTTTTAAAAGATTATGTAAATTATAGCTAACAACATTTTTATTTAAAATTTCATTATAGATATAGTCGTTAGAAAAATTGGTAGATTTACCCCAAATAATTTCTTTATATTCTTCAAAGAAAGCTAATTCTGTTTGTCGATTTTCTATTTCATTATCTCGATGTAATACAGTATAATTATCTATAGATTTTATTTCTAATGTATCTATTTCATCGGTAATAATATTATATAACTTAATTACGTTAGATGATTCTTCTATAGAACAGTCTTTATCGACAGTAGTGTAAGGTATTATTAAATTTCCTATTTGTAACCTACATATGTATTTAGATGCATCTTCAGTTAATAACTCTTTAAGATTAGCCATAATATATTTTATATATTTTAACCTAGAAAACAACTCACCCAGATGCTGGGTAACCTTCTCCGTATAATCTATTAGCGTTTTGTAAACCACTAAAAAAGTAAAGAGGGTTCGTATTAAAAGCACTGCCGCTTGCGTCGGTAAAAAACCATTGAAACTGTGGACCAGCCACGGTAGCTGAACCTCTTATACTAGTGCTACCGTTATCATATGCTGTAGTCCAACTCATAGTCATCGATACCCCAGTGGCATTATCAATTAACACCACTGGTACAGTTAAACCACTACCAAAACCTGCCGATGTATATGTTGTACCTCTATTACCCGAGGAAGTTACTGTAGCACCACCTACGGTAATAGTATATGTACCACTAGTACCGCTACCATTTAACGGCGTTACTCTAAGTTGAGCATTATCATCATTTTGATATCTTGATGTAGATTCATTTTTTGCTTGCAGCTTCATACCTAAAATAGTAGCGCCTCGGTAATCGCTCCATTTTATATTACTAGCACCGGTACCGAAAGTCTGATAATTACCTAAAGTACCTACATACTGCTCAAACCAGGTTTTAATAGCAGCTGAACCGATATTAGTTGGAGCTATACCTGTACCACTAGCTCCCCCTGGGCTATCATCTTTTATGTATCTTAAACCTAATAAACTACCACTATCTGTCGTAGTACTAAGATTGGCCCCGGTACCTTTCGGAGCAACATTACCGGTTGTTATTCTACCTATATTATTGTTATGTGCCATACTATTATTTAATTATTTACCTTTCTTCTTCCACGATACTCGTTTAGAGCTTTTCTTTTTATACATTTTACCCTTTATCTTCTTACATGCAGCTTTAGTTGGCCTACATGCAGGGTAACTTCCTCCTGATTTTTTAGATTTTCTACCGCAAGGACCACCTGTCTTGCAATTTATCCAACCGCTAAATTTTTTACCCGTTTTAGGGTCTTTACCACCACGTTTAAACCATTGATGGAGACTATCACTAGCTTCAATCAAATAATAATTAACTAAATCATCAAAATTCATTATTTACCAGCTTTACGCATTTTATTAGCATGCAATTTATCGCCTGATTTTTTTGCCGCCTTATATGCTTTACTACCTTTTTTTGCAGAACTTTTACCAGATTTCCTTTTTTTATTAATATTAGCCCATAAACTTTCTATTAATGTATTAAATTTGTTTATTTCTTTTTCCATATTTTACCTTTTCTACATCTTACAATAGCTCCAGACTTATATGCTGAAGTCTTATTACCATAAACACTATCAGCTTTTCTTTTACATCTATCTTCACCATCTTCAGCAGAGATTAAACTATCAATATAAAAATCACCCTGATGATAGAGTTCCTTATCCTTTCGATGATGCAACTTAATATTAAGTTTTATACCATTATCTAGGATAAGGACATCATAGCGCTTATCATGGTCAACAATTTTACCTTTTCCTATAAAATTTGTCGTACCACCACCTGATGTGTCTTTAGTTGCATATACTACATTTTTACCAATATAGTTTGATGCGTTTTCATAATATGTTTTAAATGTCTTCATAATAAATTACCATTTTTTGCATGACCAGTAACCTGCTGTTGTTCTATCCTTCTTTTGATCACATTTATGACGTGCTCTGAAAGATCTACGAGCTGCTGGATTAGATTTACGTATTCTCATCGTTTTTCTTTTAGCAGATGTACCACCATGGCCGAAATTAACTTTCTTTACATTACCGGTCTTAGGATTTTTTACATATACCTTAAACTTCTTAACATCTCCTCTTGTAGGTTTATTAAGAGTTACTTTTCTACCTTTATATTCAGCATCTTCATCAAATGCTTCCATAAGCGAAGTGTATAGTTTATCGAATGTCATTTAATTATTTATTAAATAATAATATGGATAACGAAGCTAATCTAATATTTGAGCAATATAAAACATTAAATGAAATGAGCGGTCTTAATCGTATGATGGGAAAGATGGTTAATGTACCTGGTCCAGGCTCTCAAAATACTGCTTCAAAAGTAGTAGTATTGAAAATAAATGATAGTGAAGATGCATCAGAGTGTGAAGATGTAGAAAAGGAAGAAGAAGCTGTATATATACAAGCTGGTGAGAGAGATGAAGAATGCGTAGATGATTGCGATTGTGAGGATTGTGCAGATGATGGTTACGATGGTGAGCTAGACATGGCAAGATCAGAATTGTTAAAAGCTGCTGAATATGCAACAAAGTTATTCAACCATATGGAAACACTAGATAATTTAGAAGGTTGGACAGCTTCAAAAATTACTAAAGCTGCAGATTACCTTTCATCAGTATACCATGCATTAGAATATGATAATCTTGATGCTGATGTAGAAGATGAACAAGACCCTGATGAGGATAGAGTAGAGGTTGATGAATTAGATGATACTAAAACCGCTAAGAACACCGGTTACGCAGGAGCTTAAATCAATTTATTGTCGAAAATTCTTTTAACTTCTTCATCCATTGATCCATATAGATCTTGAATAAGGTCTCTTCTTCCTTTTTCATCTGAATTTTTATATAATTCTCTTATTTGCGACGCACTATTAATATCTTTACCAAGAATTGTAAAATCAGCAGTAGGTAGAGTAGTAATATAAGCATGCTTTAAAGCATTATCTGATGATTTATCATTATAAGGTTGGAAGTAACTAGGTGTACCATCTTTCTTTACACCAAATTTAAATCGAGGTTTATCACCTTGCATATCCTTTTCAGATACAGCAAATATAACTTGTGTCTTATCTAAGTCATACTTTTCTACTATTTCTGTTGCCATATATGGGTTAGTAGTCTGAACTACAATACCTTGATCAATACCTGAACTTAATACCATTGCTCTTTTTTCATCAAAAGCAAATGGTGAATTCGTATCATTAGTCTTACCGGAAGTGGATATAAAAATATCCGCAGTCGGGAATTCTTCTTTTAATTTATTGTAAACAGATGCATGACCTTTGTGGAATGGATGAAATCTACCTGGGTATATAACTACTTGTTTTCTTAAATCTTCAGCATCTTCAAATTCTTTTAACATCTTATACATTTCACCAAATGAAGCTCTTTTTTGTAATCTCGTACCTTCACCTGTATTAAAAATAGGTGGGTTAGTAATATATGATTCTTGATTTTCTGGTGATGTCGGCTTTCCGGTACCAAAATTGGCTCGGCTAAATTCTTCTCTATCTACCATTTTAGTAATTTCTGCCCCAGCTGCAGTAACTTTTGATAAAGCAAAACCTTCCGGGGCAGTAGTTTGCCAGTTATTAGGACTTTCTTCAAGATATGTACCTAATAAATCGTTTTTAGTTATTTCATTAAAGATTTTAATTAAATTATTTTTTAAATTAGCAATAATTTTAGTAATTTCAAAAGCATTTTTAATTGAAGGTTTAAGTTTTTGTAGAGATTTTAATGTAGATTTCATTTGCTCTTGCTTCTTAGCTTTACCTTTTTCACTTTTAAGTCTTTCTAAATCTTTAATAAATCTATTACTAATATAACTAACATACTCCTCTGTTGACATTGATGTATCTTCTAAAAATCTACCTGACCTTATTTCAGAATTAATATAAGATTTAAGAGTACTAGTGTAATCATCTAATGCACTGAAATCTACCTTATCTGCTAATTTGAGAAGTTGTTTCTTTTTAGTTTTTACATCTTTTAAAAGTAACTTACTAAAAGAAGATTTACTATTTTTTGGTTTGTTTGCTAATACATTAAAAACAAATACTGTATTGGATGGTGAAAATTCATCAGTTGAAGAAGTATATTTTTTAACTTTCAATATACCGTTTTGTACCATATATTCAATATGAACTGCAACGCCTATCTTAGATCTTGCAATTTGATCTCCATATGGGCTATTTTCAGTAACCGCATACTTAATAGTATTAGGTGTAAAGGTTAAAAATTTATTTTCATTTTTAACACCATCAATAGTTTCAGGTGTTTCAAATACTTTCATTTGCGGATCAAACATGTAATCCATTTGATATATACCTTTAAGGTTCAAAGACGGTAAATACCGTAAAGCTAATTTTAATTTATCTGCTAAACCACCTGTTCCATGATTTTTGGTAATATCTTCTTCTGTATAGTTAATTTTAGGATTTTTTGCAAAAGCTGATTTACTAGCTACAAAAAATTTATTATTAGTATCTACTCCTGCAACAATAGCAGGCGCGCCGTCAAACTTAGTAGATATTTTATAATCAGATTCATCCACAAAATAAGATATAGAAGATTCTATTTGGTTAATAGCTTCTATAACACCTTGCTTACCTTTATTAAGTATATTTTCTTCTAAATGATCAATATGCTTAACTGCTCCATCGATAGCATCGAAGAATTCTAATAGTACTGTATGGTGTTGTTTAAAGTTCATCATGATAATTTTAAATCCTTTTTAAATTTTGCATTTACATTGCTTCCTGGGTAACCGATATAAACACCGTCACCGTCAAAATCAAAAGCTATATAGTTAGTATTGATAGCATTAATAATATTTGCATAACTTGTAACATTTAAATAACGTGCTTTATCAAATGTACCATCTCCTGCAACACTGCCTGCCTTCCTAGTAAATCCTTTTTGATATACATATAATACTATATCAAACTCTTCACTACCATATTCATTTAACATAATACCAGCAAAATGCTGCATACGTTTATTTGCATCAGTAATCTTTTGGTTTATAAATTGTTGTATTATAGAACTATTAGCAAATGCTTTTTTCATTACATCACCAGTAAATTTAGCCTGGATTAAATCTTCAGCAGATAGATCAGGTTTACTGGCGAACTCTTTAAGTTTATCCAAGTCATTTTTAAAACCACCACCTCTAGCGCTAATAATTCTACCCTTACCGACTTTTAATTCGATGTTAAGACCGCTTGGAGTTTTTAAATCTCCAACATCACCTTTAAAACATTCAGTAAATAAGCTCAATAGTAACTCACCATCACCAACACTTACATTACCTTCAGAAAAACTTTTAACAAATAATGAATTATAAAACTGTTCTAGTTTTTCAGGGGTTTCATTAGCTAATAATTTTGTTAAAACAGGAAAAACTGCTTCATGAAGACTAAACTCTCCTTGTGTACCATTAATTTTACTTGTTATAGTATTTAAACCTGATTTAATTTGTGATAATAATTCAACTTCACCGTAGTTTACATCAAAATCTGCAAAGAAATTCTTTATATAACGTGTCTGGTCAACAAAACCAGATTGTCTAACTAATTCATCAATAGATTTATCACCTTCTTTTTTAACTATATTAACAATCTTTCTGAAATCTTTATCATCTACCGCGCCTACATACTCATAATCTCCTTTATCGCCTCTAAATAGGTTATTATTTTCTTGATATATGTTTATTTTTTGCCGGGGCAATAAATCTACTTCTTTATTAGCAGATTCGTTTAAGTATACCTGATCTAATGGTTTCCAGCTCATGTTGTAACGTCAATATCTTGTGAATATTTTTTCATTATATTAATAAGTCTTTCTAACGAAGATTTAGCGTTAACTTCATTAATATCTGATAACTCACTCAATGTTTCAACATCACTAGGTTCAATTTTTGTAACTAAAGCTTTTTTAATTAACCTTACTAGTAAGACTTCACCTTCTGGAGACAATTGCTGAATTTGTGGTTCTGTTACAGGGGCTTCTACAGGAAATTCAGCTGGAACTTCCATTGTTTCATCTTGTTCTAATATTGTATTATACTGTTTAAGGAATTTTTTCATTTTAAATATCTATATTGTTAATTTTTTTAGCAATTTGATTCATAACCCTACCATATGCTTTATTAATTTCTTTTTGAGGGTCTTTTCTAAAACCAATAACTCCAGATTTGGCTGCTTGGGTAGCTAATTTACTTGCTATACCTAATGCCTTTTCTTGATCTTTAGAAAGTAGTGCGTTTTCTTGATCTTCTATACTAGCACCCCTCATAGAATTAATTTTATTATACATATCTTCAAGCTCTTTATATTCATCACCACCATCATTAACTAATTCACCTTGTTCGATAGGTCTATTATGATAACCGTCAACATCTACATCTTCTTTATTATATAGAGCTCTTCTTGCTTCAGCATATTCACTGTTATTTCTAAAAGCATTCATCTTTTGTCTTAATTCAGATTTTTTTTCAGGATCTTTTTCTGTCATTATTTCACGAAATAAATCTTTACGTTCTTTTTCTCTTTCAAGATGTCCTTGATAATCATGCTTCTTTTTAAACTCATCAGTCTCAGCTGCTCCTGAACGTAGGTTTGTAATATCCTGATTAACATAATCACCAAACTTAGTTAAAAATCTACTTAATAGTACTTCAGGTGAATCTGGAAAGTTCTTATTACCACCTATACCGTGAACGTTCATAGAATATAATCTAGCGAAACTCCCTGAATCTAAAATATCTTTTCTAGACTTTCCTACAATACTTCTCAAAAAATCACCAAATGATTTTCCTGATTTCATTTGTACCATTATTTCGTTGTCTGATGAGCTTATCGGCGGGCCATATTCACGTAAAAATCGATTGGCCATTTGGTTAAATTTGTCCATATTATTATTTATCTAATTAGAAGTAGTTTTGTAGATAGTCTATTAAAGTAATCTTTGTTTAAAAACGTTAATTCGTAACGTTTCGTAAACTTTTTGACTCCTGAAAACGTATATTTACCGATATCCATATTATTAATCTTATTTATCATTGAATTTATAGTTGTTTGAGCTTTACCATCATTTATACCGATCAGATGGTCAAGATATACTATAGAATATTTACTAATAAATATTTTTAAAGGTAGAAGTCTATCTACTCTACGAAGAAAATTGGTAAAAAAAGTTAAAATGTCGGTTTCTTTATAATATTTTGTTAATTCACAGTCATCTAACTGAGTATTATTAAAGTATATAATAGACTTAGACTTACAATTAAGTAACCTTTGACATATATTGTATATAGTATAGTGGTATATAAACTTTTTAACCTGCAGATTGTTAATACTCTTTTCTAGTAAGTTAAATTCATGTAAAGAATTGATTATCTGTGGTTGTATATCGTTTATTAATAACTCATTAAAGTCAATTATAGTAAAATCATGGTTTTCTATATGTAAATCAGTCATCATCCTCTTTATTATAATACTGTTCCAAAAAAAGCTTAGGTGGTCTACCGATTCTGCAGTTTATAATACCATTATAATAATTTTCACTCAATAGAACATCCTTTTCAAACTGCATTTTAGTTTCAAAATATGATAATTCAAATTTGCTATTGCAAAATTTTAAAATTTTAAAGTTAAATTTATCTAAACCAAGTAAAGATATGTCATTATTAAGAGCATCTGAAGAACCTGTATATGTTTTCCAGTCACTTTCAATAAAATCGATACGTTTACGTTTTTTACCTTTTAATGGTTTACGTTTTATTTTACGAACCATTTGCTTTTTACCGATATATTTTTTATCATTAATAGTGTTAATAATTTCATATATAAAACCGAAAGTACCTTCCGGTATCGGTTTATATACCTCCCATATACCTGTATCCATTATGATATTTACTTTTTATTCTTTGATTTTCTAGTTTTTTTCTTTTTCTTACCTACTTTACCTTTTCTGGAATACATTGCGCCTAAAGCTGTTGGTCTTCTAAAATCTCCTGGAGCGTAAGCATCTGTACCTGGTGTACCACTGACTGTCGTACCATACCCAGCAGCAGCTGTAGGTCCTAAAGCCCCTCCTCCAGTCGAGTTTTCATCTTCTTCTGTTGTTTTTTTCTTTTTAAGTATTTTTTTAAATGCTTTTTCAAATAAAGTTGTTTTCTTCATAATAGTATTTATAATTAAAATGTGAGTTTATTAGATCAATACATAGATGAAATAGAAAAAGATTTACAAATTAATGAATTTAATCTAAAAGATTCATCGATGAAAGCCCCAGCCCGTAAGCATTACTGGGTATCTAAATTAATAAGACATAAACAAAATCTATTAAAGCTTAGAATATTAAGAGAATCCCTAAAGAAAGAAGTAGTTCAAAAAATTCTAGAAGAAAGCCCAGTTAAAGTAACTATACCGGTCGCAGAGAAAGCAAGTTATAAACATGAAAAGATGAAGGAAATATCTGAAAAGATTAGTAATGAAGAACTAATTATTGAATTTTTAGAAAAAACCGAAAGAACTTTTAGTGCCATAGGTTTTGATATAAAAAATATTATTGAAATAATGAAAATGGAGCAATTGTAATGAAGTTTAAATTAGAAAAGGGTAAGATACGTATAATAACTGATAATCTTGATGATATTAGAGAGCATTTTAGTGTAAAAGATGACACAGCAAGGTTTAGACTTAGAGGAAGAGCAAGGTTTTATTCTAATCCACGTATATACTGTATAACACCAACTGGGCTTTTCGAACCAGGTCTATTTTTCGATATATTAACTTATATAAAGCAAGAATATACAGATATAGATATAGACGTCGATGAGGAAGTTTTAGAAGTTGTTAAACCTTGTAATTATAAATATCATTCAGCCTATAATTTATTAAAATTTCCTTTAAGAGATTATCAATTAACGTCTGTAGAAAATGCATTAAAGTTTGGTAGAGGTATTATTAAACTTGGTACCGGTGGTGGTAAAACTTTAACTATTGCTTCATTACTAATGAGTATGTTTGAAGATAACCCTAAAATTAAAATATTAATTATAGTACCAGATCTAGGTTTAGTTAATCAAACATATAATGATTTTGTAGAGTATGATGTTAAGTTTAAATTTACCAGATGGACCGGTAAACTAAAGCCTGATTTAACAGCCAACTGTATTATAGCTAATAGAGGTATATTACAAAGTCAGTTTGATGATAATGATTGGATAAAATATGTAGATGTGTTAGTTGTGGATGAATGTCATACAATTAAAAAGTCTAATAAAATTAGTAAGATGGTTAATAAAATAACTACTAATAATAAGTTCGGTCTAACTGGTACATTACCTGATAATAAGCCAGATGAATGGAATATCTTAGGTAAATTGGGTAAAGTAATATACGATAAGGATAGTTATGCCCTTAGGTTAGAAAGCTATTTAACTAACGTCGACGTTAAGGTAATTAATATAGGCTATAAAGATAAACCTTTATATGCAAATGGTAGTAATAATTTTAAAATTGAACTAGATTTTATTTATAGTAACGATTTTAGAAATAGTATTATACATAATATTTGCAATAAGTTTAATAGTAACTCTTTAATATTGGTTAACCATTTAACTCATGGAGATGCATTATATACTAAATTATCTCAATGTGAAGGTAAACAAGTATTTTTCGTTAAAGGTGAGGTTGAAGTAGAAACTAGAGATGAAATTAAAAAAATAATGGAAACTAATAATAATGTAATTTGTATTGCAATGAGCTCTATTTTTAGTACTGGTGTTAATATAAAAAATATTCATATGATTATGTTTGCAGCGGGTGGTAAAAGTTTTATAAGAACTATTCAGTCGATTGGTCGTGGTCTCAGATTACATGAAAGTAAAAATAAATTGTTAATTATCGATTTATGTGATCAATTAAAGTATGGTATACGGCATGGGGATAAAAGAAAAGAAATATATAGTTTAGAAAAAATAGGTTATACATTAACCGATATAGTTGAAAAGTAGTATCTATAATCTATAATTAGAGTATGGCTAATACTAAAAAGACAACTGGTAAGAGACGAGGTCCTAAACCTAAAAAGACAGAATATTATGTTGATCCTCGTGAACTAAAAGCTGAATTAATAGCATATTATGAATGTGAAGATTGTACCCCTAAATTAGGTGATATGATTCATAAGATTGCGCATGGTCTAAGTTACTCGAGTAACTTTATTAACTATACCTATCGAGATGAAATGGTAGGCGATGCTCTAGTTAAAATGTATACTGCAGTTACTAATAAAAAATTTAATGTAGATTCTGAATATAACCCATTTTCATATTTTACTACCATTGCATTCCATGCTTTTATTAATAGAATTAAGAAAGAAAAGAAGCATGCAGAAACTTTAAGCCAATATAAAGAAAAGGTTTACGAACAAGAAATGTTAGATTCAATGGATGGTAGAGTTTATGTCAAACCAATGTGTGATGATCTAGATCTTAATGGTAATGACTAAAGTAGCATTATTTTCTGATATACACCTAGGTGTTCATCAGAATTCTGATTTCTGGCTAGGTATATCTAATAAATGGGCTGATTGGTATATTGCAGAGCTAAAAAGTAAAAATATTACTGATATAATATTTTGTGGAGACTTCTTTCATTATAGAGATGAAATATCAGTTAAAACTTTAAATTTTGCTAAAGATTTATTAGATAAGTTTAAAGATTTTAATATTACTATGATTACTGGTAATCATGATGCTTGGTATAAAGATACATCTGAAATTAATAGTTTAAGTATTTTAAAAGGTTATAAAAATTTAACTGTTTACGATAGACTAGCAACAGTAGAGTATAAAGGTAAAACGGTATCATTTTGCCCTTGGGGTACTAAAATAGATGATATACCTAATAGTGATTTAATATTTGGTCATTTTGAATTAGAAAATTTTAAAATGAATATGTTTAAAATATGTGATCATGGAGATGATCCAGATATTTTAGTAGAAAAGTCAAAATTAATATTTACCGGTCATTTTCATGCTAGAGATGAAAAGCATTATAAAAAGCAAGATAGTTCAATTATATATGTGGGTAATCCTTATGAAATGGACTTCGGTGATACATTACAAACTAAAGGTTATTACATTTTAGATTTTAATGACCTATCATATGAATTTTATAAAAATAATATTACACCAAAACATATTAAAATAATTTTATCTAAACTAATTAATATTGAAGATGTTGAAGGGGTATTTAAAAATACTTTACCTGGTAATATTATAAAGCTAATTATTGATAAAAATATTAGTAGTGATCATCTTGATGCTTTAGTAACCAAACTAACTACTTTTAAGCCAGTAGAATTAAGAATTGATTATGATGTAAACTATAATAAACTTAAAATAGAAAATGATGAAGATTATGATCTATCAGGAGTAGATATTAAACACGCTATTAGTGAGTTTGTTAATATGTTAGATATAGAAAATAAAACAGATGTAGTAAACTATACAACGTCTTTATATGAAAGGGTAAAATAATGAAATACGTAAGTTTTAAAGAGTTAAAAATTAAGAATTTTTTATCTATAGGGGAAGAATATGTAACTGTAAATTTTGATAAAGGTTTACATATTGTAACAGGTGTAAATAGAGATAAGGAAGATAGGAGAAATGGGGTTGGTAAAAGTACTATTGCGGATGCATTATACTTTGCTATATTTGGTCAAACCTTAAGAGATATTAAGAAAAACTTTATAGCTAATAATTTAACTTCTGGTACCTGTGAAGTACAGCTTTCTTTTGTTGTAGATGATTCAAAGCATGGGGTTAACGAGTTTGATATTATTCGTACTTTAAATCCAAGTAAAGTGTATGTATATAAAAACGGTAATGATAAGACTAGAGATAGTATTGCAAATACGAATGAATATATTAATACTGTACTTTCATCTACTCCAGAAATATTTCAGAACTGCGTTATTATGACTCTTAATAATCATATACCTTTTATGGGTAAGAGTAAGACAGAAAAACGTAAGTTTATTGAGCAAATATTTAACCTTGAAATTTTTAGTAAAATGCTAGGTGAGTTACGAAATGAATATAATGAAATAAAGCGTAATTTCGATATTGAAATTACGAGACTAGAAGAAAGTAATAATAATTTAAATACTCAAAAGCAACAAGTAGATAATTTTGAAGAAAATAAAAATCAAAGAATATATAGAATAGAAAATCATTTAAATACAAAGACTAACGAGTTAACTGGCTATAACGATGAAAAGGAAAAGATTTTATCTATTAATATTAAACCCTATATTAAAAAATCTACAGAACTTGAAAAGCAAATAGGAAATTTAAAACTTACTAAAAACGTTAAGTATGAAAAAATTGTACAATTAAAATCTGATTTAACTACTAACACAAACGCACTTAAGAAGATTGGTACTGATGAAGGTTCATGCCCGATGTGTTTAAGACCATTAGAAGAACATGATAAGGTTTTAATTGAAACAGAGAAAAATAAAATATCTAATCAGTTAGAAAAAATTCTATCAGATATAAAGGATAATAAAGCTAGCTTTGATGAAATAATGGTTGAAATAACTAACTACTCTACAGCTAAATCTAAAATAGATAAAAAACTAAACGACTTAGAAAATCAAAAAGATAATATTTCTTATCTTGAACGTAATATAACTGAAATAGAAAATATTATTAAGCAGTATAGCTCTGATATTAATGATATTAAAAATGAAACTAATTCTTTCGAGGAGTTAATAAATTTATCGACTAATAAGATTGATACTATTAAACAAGAAATAGATTCAATAAAGAAAGTAATTAATCTTATGGACGTCGTTAAGTTTGTTGTAAGTGAAGAAGGTGTTAAAAGTTTTATTGTTAAAAAAATATTATCACATTTTAATGGTAAATTAACTCATTTCTTGAAAAAATTAGATAGTAATTGTGTTTGTGTCTTTAATGAATATTTTGAAGAAGAGATAGTAAATGAAAAGGGTAAAATTTGTTTATATAATAACTTTTCAGGAGCTGAAAGAAAAGCTATCGACTTAGCGTGCTTATTTTCATTTATGGATATGAGGAAATCTCAAGGGGATGTATATTATAATATAAGTTTCTATGATGAATTATTTGATAGTAGTTTTGATGAAAAGGGTGTAGACTTAGTTTTAGAAATATTAAATGAACGTGTTGAAAAATATAATGAATGTGTGATGGTTATAAGTCATCGAAAAGAAAGCATTAAATTTGCTAACGGAGACGTTATATTTTTAGAAAAACATAATGGCATCTCTAGAAGAGTGAATTTTATTGATTAATTAATATTATGCTTATACAAGGTAACCAACCATTTCAATCGAATGCCCCGTTTGCAGCCCAACCGTTTCGAAATAATTTTATTAATCCTAAATTACCCGCTGCTGCAAAACCAGAGCCGGTAGAGCAAGGATTACCGAGATTTTTAAATTACTATGCAGATTACTCTGGGTGTGGTCATTGGAGAATGATATGGCCAGAACAAGTTATGAATGCTCATCAAAAAGCTGTAGTTCATGGTACTACGGTAATGAATGTTGATGAAAGATATTATATACAAACTAAAGGTATAAGAATTCAAAGACAAGCAACACCACAACAATTAGAATTTGTAAAATGGTTAAGGAAGGTGGCTGATAAGAATGATATTAGATTAATTTATGAAATTGATGATATTTGTTTTCATGAAGATATACCTGATTATAACAAATATAAAACAGCATTTACTGATCCAGCTATAAGAAATTCTGCTCAAGAAATGATGGCAATGTGTGATGAAATAACAGTTACATGTCCGTTTATGAAAGAGTACTATAGTAGTAAGACCGGTAATAAAAACGTAACCGTTCTGCCAAACTTTATGCCTAAATTTTGGTTAGGTCGCCATAGTAATATAAATCGTACAATGGAAAGTTACGATAATAACAAGAAAAAGCCAAGAGTTTTATACGCTGGCTCCGGAGCTCATTTTGATATTGAAAATAGAGTTAAATTTAAAGATGATTTTTATCACGTTAATGACGTTATTAGAAAAACTGTTGATAAATATCAATGGGTATTTTTAGGAGCTCACCCATTACCAATAAGAGATTTAGTCCAGTCTGGTAAAGTAGAATTTCATCCATGGAAAAAGTTATACGAATATGGTCAAGGGTTATATGACCTAAACGTTAATATAATTGTAGCTCCTTTACAAGATAATACATTTAATAGAGCAAAATCAGATTTAAAATATATTGAAGCGTGTGCATTAGGTTTACCGATTGTTTGTCAAGACCTTTGTACATATGAAAATGCACCAATTAAGTTTAAAACTGGTGATGAAATGATAGCTCAAATTGAACATACTCTGCATGATAGAAAGCGTTATAAATCTTTATGTAGAAAAGCAACTCAATATGGTGATACTCGATGGTTAGAGGATGATAGAAATATTGACTGCTATACAGAATTATATCAATATGGTGTAAACGACCCTAGGCGGGTCAATTTAAGTAGATATAATTAGGAACTATCATATAATTGTATTGTGAGTTACCGCAATATATATTATGACCCTCGTGAAAGATGTATTAATTTATTTACCTGGGATGAAGATGGTAAAAGAATTAAAGTAACTACATCTTATGATCCTTATTTGTATGTTGAAGGTAAGGGTGATTATGAATCTATTTTTGGTACTAAATTAGTTAAGAAAAGTTTTAGGACTCAGTATGATAGATTCAAGTATATTAAAGATACTGGTATTAAAAGAGTATTTGAGAACCAACCAGCTGTTCAGCAGTACTTGATCGATACTTTTTGGAAGGTTAACGAGACGACTGAATTCAGTAAAAATCCTATTAAGGTTATGTTTCTAGATATCGAAACGTATTCACCAGATGAATTTCCTAATCCGCAAGACCCTACGCATACTTGTAATGTTATTACATGTTTTGATTCATTAAATCGTCAATATCATACGTTTGGTCTAGGTGAGTATGATAATAAAGATGATGATGTAACGTATGTTAATTGCTCTTCAGAAAGAGAGTTATTCATGAAGTTTGTTGAATATATTGAAACTGACTACCCAGATATTATGTCAGGTTGGAATAGTGAATTTTTTGATTTACCGTATATCTTAAATAGATGTACACGTTTACTTGGTGAAGAATGGACTAATAGAATATCTCCTTCTGGTAAAGTTTATAGTAGAACGATACGTGGTCAGTTTGGTCAAGAGCAGCAACGTTGGTATGTTGAAGGTATTTCGTTAATTGACTATTTAGATGTATATAAACGTTTCTCGGTCGGGGTTAAAGAAAGTTATAAGCTTGATGCAATTGGTGAAGCTGAGTTAGGTGAGAAGAAAGTAGATTTCGGTAATATGAATCTTGCTACTCTTGCTGATACTGATTGGCAAACGTTTGTTGAGTATAATATTCAGGACGTTAGACTGCTAACTAATCTAGAAGATAAACTAAAATATACTGAACTAATAAAGATGTTGGCTTACGTTGGGTTAACTACCTTTGAAGCTGCTATGGGATCTCTATCAGTGATTAACGGTGCGACTGCAGTGATATCTAGAAAGCGTGGTCAGTGTGTACCATCGTTTATTAGAAATGAAACTACTGGTAAGAATCCCGGTGCTTATGTTGGTGAACCTTTAGCTGGGTTTCAAGAAAATATTATATCGTTTGATGCTAATTCACTATACCCTAACGTGATGATATCTTTAAATATGTCACCTGAAACTAAAGTGGGTAAGATAGAAGCTAAAAATGATAAAGAAATTGTTATACGGCATGCTAATGGTCAGGTATTTACTTTAACCCCTGAAAAGTTTTTAAAGTTCTGTAAGAAAGAAGAAGTAGCTATTAGTAAAGCAAACGTGATGTTTACTCAAAAGAGTAAAGGTGTGATGCCTGAAATTTTAGATTATTATTATGATAAACGAGTTGTAGTTAAAACTAAACTTGGTAAACTTAAAAGAGAGTATTCAAAGAGTAAGATTAAGAATAAGGATCTTAAATTTGAAATCGATCAATTAGATGCTAAGCAATTATGTATTAAAGTTTTAATTAATTCAATTTATGGTTACTTTGGCAATAAACATGCACCTTTTGGTGATGATGATATTGCAGCTTCAATTACCTTGACCGGGCAGGCAGTTATAAAACAATCAAACGAGTTACTTAAAAGATATATTAAAAAGAAAGCTAACGTTATAGATGATAAAACTCTCAATGATTGTATCATCTATAACGATACAGATAGTAGTTATATATCAGTTAAACCTCTCGTTAAAGCGGGGTTAACCTTTAAAGATACGGATGGTAAGTTAACTCAAGCTTTCCATGATGAAGTTCAAAATATTGAAGACTTTCTAAATCATGAGATTAAGATATGGGGTAGTAAAAATCTAAACTCAAAAGATTGTAGATTTATATTTAAACGTGAAGTAATTGCCGATACAGGTATATTCTTAGCAAAGAAGCGTTATGTTATGCATATTCTAGATGATGAGGGTATACCGATGGATAAGTATAAATATACTGGGGTCGAAGTTGTTAGAAGTACAATGCCAGATGCTATTAAACCCCATGTTAAAGATATTATTGAAACGATGCTTTCTACTCAAAGTCTAGCTGAAACGAATGCTGTACTAGATAAAGTTTATAAGATATTTATTGACTTACCAGTTGAAGATATTACGTTTGTATCTGGTTTAAAAGGTTATGAAAAGTTTTCAGGTCAATGTGATGGTTGGAAGACTGCTAAAGGTATGCCTATACATGTTAAATCTGCTTATTATCATAATATGTTACTTAAAAAGTTTAATATCGAAAAGGAATATGAAACAATTAGTTCTGGTGATAAGGTAAGATATTTTTATGTACAACAACCTAATCCATATAACTTACAGAGTTTAGCATATAAGTATTACTACCCGGATGAATTTAAAAATATCTTCCATATTGACTACGAAAAAATGTTTGAAAAGAATCTATATAAAATTATTGAAAGATTTTATGATAATGTAAGATGGTCTATTCAAAAGCCTGGTAATGCAGTACAGACAAATTTATTTGATCTTTTAGGTTGATTATAGTAATCTATAATGTAAAATATATGTATGGAAGATAAAAATTATACTACATTTATTGATAACGCAGGACGTGCAATTTTTGCCGAGCTTGATAGTGAAACGGATGATAAGCTAGTTGCTAAAAATCCTGTTATGATTACAGTACAACAAGGGGAAAACGGTCAAATGGCTGTTCAATTGTTTCCGTTGTTTTTTCAAGAATTTGTCGAGCCTGGTAAAGATGATGTACGAGCTAATTACTTTACATATGCAAAGAATAATATTGCTGTAGGTAGTAACTTTAATATTGAACCTCGAATTACCGAACAATATTTAAAAATTGTTAACCCGATGTTGGTACCAGCAGATCAATCTGCCGGAGGAGAAGCTGAAGTTATTAAGCTTTTTGACGAATAAGAAAAAAAAAATTAAAAAGCCTCTCAGAGAAATCTGAGAGGTTTCCTATGATGACACCTCAAGAAATATTTGATTATAAATTAGGATGGAAATCTTATTCATTTCCTGTACCGTTCCATTCAGACTGGGAAATGGAGTATGTAGATTATTGTAAAGCAAATTTTAAAAAATGGGAATGGGATAGAATTAAATGGACAAATGTCTATGAGCATACAATGCTATTTGAAAAAATAAAAGATGCTGATAAGTTTAAAGAATTAATTGATAAACGATAATAATATACTATAATAGTATATATGAGTAAAGAAATTGATGATGTATTATCTATAATTGATAAATCTAACCCGTACGCTTCGTTTTTAAATGAGAGCGCTTTAAGTAATGTAGATGGTTGGTTAGATACTGGCTCTATGGTACTAAATGGTATTGTATCAGGTTCATTATTCGGTGGTATACCGAAAAATAGAATGACATTGTTGGCCGGTCCTAGTATGACTGGTAAGAGTTTTATATTACAAAAGATTTTAGCCAATGCTCAGAAAGAAGGATTAACCCCAGTTATCTTTGATAGTGAAAATGCTATTGATAAAGATGGAGCAGAAGCATTAGGTCTTGACGTTAGTAAGGTAAAATATGTACCTGTTTTTAGTATTGAAGAATGTCGTAATACTATTTTTGACTTCTTAACTAAAGTAAAAGAAAAGGGCCAAGAAGGTAAGTTTATTATTGCTATTGATTCTTTAGGTAATATGGAAAGTCAATTGCAGATTAATCGTCAGATAAAAGGTAATGTAAGTGCAGATATGGGTAGTAGAGCTAAAGCTATGAAATCTTTATTGCGGACCTTAACTCAGTTATCAGGATTAACTAAAACTACTATTCTAGCTACTAATCATATCTATGAAGACCCTGCAGCGATGTTTCCTTCTTTAGTTAAAGCAATGCCAGGTGGTACTGCTACAGTTTATCTTCCATCAGTTACTATTCAATTAGCTCGTAAGCCAGTTAAAGAAGATAAGAATACAGATGGTAAGTTAGCTGTAGGGCAGAAGAATTATTCAGGTGTTATACTTAGAGCATTAACAGTGAAAAATAGATTTGTTAAGCAATACTTACAAGGTGAAATGTATCTATCTTTTGATAAAGGTCTAAATAAGTATTATGGTTTATTAGATCTTGCAGTAGGTTTAGGAGCAGTAATACAAACTGGTTCAACTTATACTTTACCAGATGGTAAGAAACTTGGTTATTATAGTAAATGGAAAGATGATATAGACCTTTGGGATAATACTATTATACCTGTTGTTGAAGAAAAAATAAAACAAGAATGGAAATACAGTAATAAATCTGATGAAGATGAAATTATACCAGATGAAGTAGAAGAAGTAGAAGATTCTGAAAATGAAGAGTAAGATCGTAACAGCAGAATGGTGTGGTCCTTGTAAACTTTTAAAAAGAGAAATAGCAGAAGCTAAGATTGAAGTTGAATATATAGACGCGGATCAAAATATGGAGCTTTGTAAAAAACTTGGTATTAAATCTATACCAACTTTAATTACTGAAAAAGGTGATATAGTTACATCCTATCCAGAGATTATAAAAGAATTGAATATAAAATTATTAAATGGCAAACAAAAATAAAATAGTAATTACACTTAGTGGTGGGATGGATTCATCTGTTCTGCTATATAAAGCAGCTGAGCAATATGACGAAGTGCATACAGTAACATTTGATTATGGTCAACGACATGATAGGGAGTTAGTAGCTGCAAAGAAGCAATTATTGAATGTAAAGCATGCCTTTCCTAACGTTATATTTACTAATAAGTTACTAGATGTAAGGTATATTAAAGATATTGCCCCTACTTCATCCCTTACAAATGATAATATTGATACACCTAATGTAAAAGATATTATGGGAGAGGCTCAACCTAAGAGTTATGTACCGTTCCGTAATTTAATGTTTATAAGTATACTATCATCTTATGCTGAAGCAGTAAAAGCATCAGTGATATGGTACGGAGCTGCTGAAGCGGATAGTTTAGCTGGTTACTGGGATGGCTCGAAAGAATTTATTGAATGCTTTAATAAACTTACATTATTAAATCGTGAGAATAATATTAAATTAGTTGCTCCTCTTATTAAAATGTCTAAGAAAGATATTGTACTGGACGGCGCTTCTCTAAAGGTTAACTTCGGAGATACATACACTTGTTATTCTGGTGAATACCCTTGTGATGCTGAGTCTGCTAGCAGCAGCTTAAGGTTACAAGGTTTTATACAAGCAGGTTTAATTGACCCTATAGTGTATAAGCAGCAGGATAAATTAAACGCTGTTTATAAAAAGAATAATTGTAAACCTATTATTAATTAATAACCGTGTCTATGTAGTCTTTCTTGAGAATGAGCATTTTGCATTTTCTGTCTATACTGATTAAGTAAGTAATTATTCATTTGTTGAGAGGACATTGCAACTTGCTCTTCTTCTTCAGATTCTGATTTCTTTTTTCTAAGCTTTCCGGTTACAGGGCATCTTTCTTCTTCTTCATCGTCGAAAGGTTCCATATCTCCTAAATTATCATCAGCAGGTGATTCATCTGGTGTATATTCTTCATTATCATCTTGGTAATAGTCAGCAACTGATCTCGCATGGTCTTGACCAGCTCTTTCCCGCTCTTTTTTCATCGCTTTATCAATAGCTTCTCCTCTTGCCTTTTCATAATCAGTAATTTCACCATCATCATCTAAGTCTTTATCTAAATGATGAATTTGTTTTGGATTTTCAGCATCTTCATCATCATCACCGAAAGCTGCTTTTGCACGAGCATGCTCGTATTCAGAAACCTTACCATCATTATCAATATCTGCTTTCTTGTAATCAATTTCATCTTCAGGAGGTGTACCGAACTGGTCTCCTTGACTCATATATCTAACAGCACTAACTGCAACTCCCATATCATCTTCTTCTCCTTCTGGAAAATCTGCTACTAATTTCTCTCTTTGCCCCATTTCGATTTCTCCACCAAACTTATCAACGGTTTCCATCTCGCTCGGTTTAACAATAACAACTGATACTATATCATCTTGTTTAATATCATCTAAACTAACTTTTGTACCTTTAAAACTGTTTACTGTCACTCTATACTTTAAACCATCTTTAATAGTAGTGTAAAGATCATTATTACCCACTTCACCTTGTGAGTCTAAAACTGCATCACTTCCAAGATTAAGTTGTAATGTTTCAAAACCTGAATCACCTTTCTTTAAACCAGCATCAGCTGAACCCCTTTTCCGAGTTGTAATACTTACATCAGGTCTAGTAGATAAAGGCTTAGATACATTTGCTACCACATTAATAGCATTTTGAATTTCATCATCACTTAAGTCGTCAATATCTTGTTCAGGATTTTCTCTTTGTAAAAATTTAATAACTTTAGTTGCAAAATATCTTGGTGTCATTGTACCTTTTAAACCTCTAATATCTTCCATCCCCATTAGTTTTGCTCTTAATGGATCAGCAATTTTCTTACCTCTTGCCTCTTCTACTATGTCAAAGTCTTGACCATTCATATAGTTAGATGTATCTTCAACAAGAATCTTTGTATTTCGCCAGTTATGTAAACTCATATTATTATTTATTGATTTTATTATATTTTATACTATAATATAGCTATATGTGCGGTATTTTTATGAGTAATGATCTATCTACCTTCGAGGTATTACAAGAAGCTAATAAAGAACGGGGTAATTTCTCGACAGGTATGTTTTACTGTTATAATAAAGCTAATTTTAAAATTATTAGACAAAAAGGTAATATAAATTGGAATAGTGTTAAATTACCGACTGAAAAGGGTTATTTATATCTTGGGCATAACCAAGCTCCTACTAGTAGGGTAAGAGATTGGGAAGATGAAACCTCGCACCCGTTTTATTATGGTGACTGGGTAGTTGCTCATAATGGGGTACTTACAAACTATGAAGAACTTATCGATGAATATCTACCAATGCATGATAATCCTGTAGATAGTAGTATTATAGCAGCATTATTAGATGAATTTGAATATACACATGGTCCTTGTGAAGATACAGAAACTGAAATACAAAATATTTTATATACTATAGAAAAACTTAAAGGTACTTTTGCTATTTGGATAGTTAATATTAAAACGATGAATATATACGTAGCAAGACAAGGTAGTACGTTGTTCTATAAAGATAGTAATTTATCATCTATTAGAGGTTGCGATTATAAAGAAGTAAAAGAAGGTATACTTTATAATTTTTCGTATGAAGGTTTAACTCAAGTAGATAATTTTGTATATGACTCACCATTTTTAACTTTATGAATATAAATTACGTTACAATCAATGAACTAACTGAAATAGATAAATTAAGATTTATAAAATTTATCTATGATAATACAGATTCCTTTATTTTAAATACTTTCGGTCATACCTGGTCAGGTAGAGATTGGTGGACTGAACATCCGATTGAAGTCTGTACTGATGATGATGGTATGGTGTTAGGTTTACATGCATATACTACTAATACAAAAGCAGATAATACGCTTAAAACGTACTATATAGTTACATCCAAGCATAATAGAGGTAAAGGTATTGCAAAACTATTAATTAAAAATGCATTATACAAGCATAAAGATGATATTGAGTATTATTACGTTAATTCAGATACTAAGAGTGAAGGAGCAGTATTTTTTAAGAAATGGTTAGGTGATAATTACATTAGAGAAGAAAACGATTTTAATTCGCAAGATATTATCTTTAAGGAACCTATCTATAATATTATTGATGAGTAAACTGAAGACAACTGGTAAACCTCGTCAGTTTGATACTGGCGCACAACGAGATAATGCTGATAATAAACTAAGAATGAGTTTAGTACCTCATGCAGCTTTAAACGGT
>Ga0209830_10000540_pt1 | contig 39240 bp, 40 predicted proteins | sample ArcticOcean_MG_C_12_FD_187439 | JGI IMG/M metagenome (GOLD analysis project Ga0209830, IMG submission 187439) | Marine microbial communities from western Arctic Ocean - ArcticOcean_MG_CB8_130 (SPAdes) (version 2) | ecosystem: Environmental > Aquatic > Marine > Oceanic | place: Arctic Ocean...
AAGAAGAAATGTCGGGGCCGAGCAACTATATTTGGCTTGGAACAATGCGAGCAAGAATGCAGGGTTTTGTGATCTTCGATTACGTTGAACGATACTCGGAGGCACGCGCCAGAATGGCAAGATGGATAAGAGATGGTCGGCTGAAAATACCTTCTTATGAAGTGACAGGCGATGTTGATGTTTTTCCTGAAGCTTTCCAGCGGTTATACGAAGGGAAAAATCTTGGCAAGATGTTGCTTAAACTGCCTGCTGCAGATTAGAACAACAAAAGAGCACGTTCTTACTGCTTTGTTGTGCGTCCTCTGTTGTTGCTCTGCCTAGGGTATTTACCTTCATATTTTTTGGTTGGCAAGATCCCACCAATTTTAGCAAATGCTGTGTCAGCCATAACCTGATAACCCGCTGCATTTGGGTGTAAACCATCCGCCGTTAAGTCAGCGCTCATGGCTGCTGGGTTCTTTGGGTCTGCCAAAGCGGCGTCGAAGTCTATTACGATGTCATAAGCACCGCCGTCGCGTATCCATGCGTTAATTGTCTGTCGCTTGGATTCTGCGATCGCGTCAATGTAACCAGGTAATGCCGAGCTACCGGACGGGGTCAATGTTCCTCCGATCACAAGTAGCCCGGCAGCCTTTGCTGCACTAATGATCTGTTTGTGTCCTTTGATGATCGCTTCAGCAGAATTCACCGGCGTCGCAATACCGAGTGCCGACAGCAAGACGGGCAACCCAATGTCGTTAATACCCTCTAAGTAGATCAAGTGAGTCACGCCGGCTTGCGTTAACACATCACGGGCGAGTCTCGCGGCAGGATTCTCACCAAGAAACGAGGACAGAACCTGGTTACCTGAGATACCTAGATTAATCACACCAGCAGTTTTGCCACCAGCCAGGATCGCTTCGGATAACAAGTCTGGATAGCGAGCGTTGGTGTCTATAGGTTCGTTAGGCGCAGCCATTTGATCACCGTCAGTAATAGAGTCTCCAAGTGTTGCAATCACGGGTATTGCCCAACAGTTAGCAACATCAACACTGGTAAGAAAATGCCATGCGGTAGACGTTGCCGCGCTATCCAAGTCTACTGCGGCCGCCTGGTTGCCGGCTGCAAGGTAGTTAGTTTGCAGCGCGCGAACATGGTAGGTCACCGGTGAGCCGGAACCCGTGATGTCTTCAGGTAGATAAGTACTAATGACGACTTCTGAATGATGTGGGACATTCATATCGATGGCATCAGAGACAACCCGTGCGCCGGGCTGAATTGAAATGCTCTTAGCGCCGGAGAAAGTGAGTTGATTACTGGAGCTCTTAACGATGGAGGAGCCAGCTCGTCTAAGGGCGACATGCGTCTCTTTGATCATCAGCGGTGTCGTACCAAACTCATTGGTAAACGAGACTCGTAGCATTTCGCCTGCTTCACTTGTGCGCACTATTTGGCGCAAGGTGGCGTTGTTAATGGTATCAAGTGGTGCGTCGAACGCGGTTACTGTCCTGTTGGCCGTAGCCCAGGTAGCGGTCCAATGTTTGGTGACTAGATTTTCTTTCCAACAGTTTCCCGCAAGTGCGGACAACGGTAGAAAGAGGGCGAGAGTTAGCACTGTTCTAAATTTATTTTTATTTTTCATACTTGCCTCTGAGTTTTACCGGTCACTGTATGGAACTCAGATCAATGCCCCCTAACCTTAAAAAATATCGTTTATAAAGGCTGCGCGGGGGCATCGCGGCACTACTAAGCTAAGCGTATTATTGTTGCTTAGCCCACTGTCGAGCGTCAGCCGATGCGACCCATTGCAGCGAGTTCTTTAACAAACGTCTAAATCCAGGGTTGTTGAATGCGCCAGGGCTGTCACCGATGTCTGAAGCAACGACAGGGCTGTTCTTGGCAGCATTAGCCCAAACGACGAGATTGCTACCGCCCGGGTGAGTCCAGCCTTCCTGTTGTTCTGGTGGGGCCATGGGGGGCGCGGTGAAATTACTGGATACATATTCATAATCGCTGCGCATCAGGGGCAGCACATTTGCTTCAAAATTGTTCGACTTGATGTATATCTCATCGGCGACGGTTAAGCCGCCGTCCAGTCCTGCGGTAACAGGATGTGAGGCGTCAACCGGGCTTAGCGTGAAGCTTGGATTAGGGAGCGGGCCGTGGCCACCTGCGTAGCCAGAACCCGGCACAGTGTCCCCAAATACTTCGCCTTCCGTGAGCATAAAAGAGGAGCCATGTATCTGGCGCCATAATGGCCACTCTGGCCAGCTGCAGGTTGCGTGATTTAACATCACGATTCCTTTGCCGCTTTCGATTAATGCCTCGATCGATTGTCGATAATCATCGGTGGGCTGCCCCGTATCGTTGGAATCATCGTGCACGAGTCCGGCATTGGCGATACCTGACATATCGTAAAAAAGAACAGCGTCGAATCGCGCGACATTTTCGGGCCTTAGCATGACCTGCGCGGCGGGTTGTTCGACCAGTGTTGTGACGATTTCGGCGTCTTCTGCAAACATAGCGAGGAAGGCATCGTGATTATAGGCATGACCTTTACTGATAATAAGCACATTAGTCGGGGACAAGTTAGCTCTCCTTAATTAGTTTTGTTGGTTTGATTGATTGTTCGATTCGTTCAGACTGTTAATAAGCCATTGTAAAAGCTCTGGTCAACGTTACAAAGTTGCCTGTTCTCGCCTTTTGTCACGGCGCAAAAAAGCGGATCGGATTTTCTCAAGACGAGTAGCTGAAATTGGATAACGCCAAATAAAGCAAACCGCGGTCGCGTAGAAAATCCAGGGAGGTATTACGTACATCCATGCCAGAGCCTGAATCTCTTCCGCGCTATTACCGCCTTTTGGATCGAATCCCATGGCTTCCAGTAGGGGTAGCGATATGCCCAAGGCGAGCGCACCGACCATTTTTGATCCTAGTGACCAGATCGCAATGTATGAACCGGCGATGTTTTCACTGGATTTTCGTGATGCAATTTCAATGACATCGGCCTTCATTGACATTGAGAGCGCGCCAAAGTTTCCACCGGCCACACCGTACAGTGCAAGGCAGAGGAAAAACCCACTCAGATCCCCGGGGCCCAGCAATAAAAATGACGGTGTTACCAGCACGAATAGCACCCCGCCAATGATCCAGGTCGGTTTCTTGCCAATTCTCTCTGCGACTAGGACCCAGAAGGGTAGAGAAATCACATTGGCGCCGAAGTAACCAAGCAGTATCGCCTGGGTTTGCCCCTCCGCTTCTACCACGTAGGTTGCAAACAACATAAAAAGAGCAGAACCCCAGCCTGTTCCTAGTGACATCAACATAAAGCCGAAAAAGAGCAGCATGAAAGAACCATTCGAGAACATGTCTTTAGCATGCTTGAGCACTGGCGCCTTGGGCCTGGGATAGGCCTCTCTTTCCGGGATTTTCCAGAGTGTAATGGTAATGAGAACTGGCAACGCGACCAGCGCCATCGAGCCAATGATGGTCAACCCTTCCCTAGGCAGGCTGCCATAGCCGGTGATTTCACCTGCTACGACCGGTACCGTGAGAACGCTGACATTGCCCAGGAAACCGAATGCCTGGCGCCAGCCGGTGATTCGGGTGCGCTCATTATAGTCATCTGAAAGCTCTGCACCCCAGGCATAGTAGGGAATGTTGATCATGGTCCAACCGAGCCACAGCAAGACTGCCCAGACAAGCAGGTGCATGGTGCCTATCGGCATTTCATTTAGGACAGTTGGATTAAACAGCTGGAATGCAGAGATCATCATCAAGAAGGCGCCGCCCGCCATCCAGGGTTTACGCCGGCCAAACCTCCCGGGCGTTCTGTCGCTCAGGTAGCCGATCAGCGGATCCGTCACCACGTCTGAAATCCTGGCCAGCATCAGGATCAGGCCGACCTCTGTTAACGAGAGACCAAAATCCTTGGAATAGACGAGAGGCAGGTAAAGGCCCACGGGAATAGAGCCAAGGTAGACGGCGTACTCCGGCAGTGCAAACAACATGAGTGTTGAGCGCTTTAGTGGTCGGGCAGACTCTTCTTTCGGCATGCAATTAGACTAACTGTATTAGACTACAAAAACCAGCAGACCATGGCCAGAAAAATGGCTTTGATTTTCTCAGTCGTGCATGTTCAACTTCGCGCCGCGCCTCTGTTGGAATTCCCGTTGCAGTTTATTCGATATCATCTTGATTATTTGAGCGCCATCGAATTTGGCGTGGCACGTGACGCTACTTCGTTCATAGCATCGCTGACTGAATTGAAGCCATTTCTTCGCGCACTCCTGGTGGCCGACGGCACTGTAACCTTGCTGCTGCGGGCTTACTTTGATGAGGACGTTCTTGTAGAAACCACAGGTCAGTCGGATTTTGTGCTTGAATTTGCGTTACCTCACCTGGGATTAGCGAAGGGCGATGATGCTTTTTTTCGTCAGGTCAAATTGACCGGAAGAAAAACGGGTCATACCTACGCCCAGGCAAGTAGTGTGCTTAATCCAGCAGCGCTGAAGCCTGAGTTGTTTGCGGCATTGATCAAAGAAGATGTCGGTATGGGGGACGTATTACGTAATTCAGCGCGAGGTAGCTACAGAGAAATACTTGACGTGCGAGCCGTGGATGAGTCCCGTATGGCCAGAACCTACACAGTTGTACTTGATGCTAATCCCGCGATTCTTATTACTGAGACTTTTAATACCAAGTGGTTCTAGGACGTTAGGCGAGTAGTCTATCCGTTAGATGTTTTTGATCGGCGGCACTAATGCCGACGGCTTCAAGATAACCCGAGATACCACCATAGTGGGTGTCAATTTCTTCAAAGGCACCCAAAAGATATTCAGCGCGAACACCTGACATGACCTTAACGATCTCATCATCGATTTTGCCGGTGATCCCCTGGTCTTTAAGGTTCTGAATCATGCGGGTGCGCATTCGTTCGAAAAGCTCATCGGATTCGTTGCTTACCAGGTAGTCGTGCATCACTGTGTCGTGATCAACACCCAGCAGCCTCAGAATGATCGCGGCGCCGAATCCAGTTCGATCCTTGCCAGCGGAACAGTGCAGTAGAAAGCCCTTGTCCGTCGATACTAGCTCCCTCATTAGCTTGCTATAAGCAGTGACATGGTCACGCGCGATGTCGCGGGTAACACTTGCCATAAATTCAACGAACTGGGCTGGTGATGGCCTGCGGCTTTCTTTGTTCACGTTTTCCTGAAACTGAGCAGAACTGCCAGGCCAGATTGGTATATGCACTCTGCAGGCGAATGGACCACCTTCCGGCGTAGGAGAAGCCTCAACTTCTTCATGGCTGCGTAAGTCGCAGATCACACCAATATCCAACTGGTCGAAGTCATCGAAGGCATCATCAGGTATCTCGTTCATCGCCCCGCAACGAAAAAGCAGGCCTTCCTTGACGGTTTTTCCCTGTTGTGTTTTGTAACCACCAAAGTCCCGCAGGTTGATACTGCCTGCTATCTTGATGAAGCGGCGAGGATGTTTTGTGTTTGAGGTAGGGGTCGAAATCATGGCGTTACAGTATCAGCTTTTTATGAAAACTGAATAAAGATCAGTGCAAGTGATCACGTTACTGTTTCGTTGCCTGCTCCGCTTTGCCTTTGGTGTTTTTATTACCTTTGGTGTTTTTACTACCTTTGGTGTTTTTAATGTCAATGGCCTGTTCCATCTTTGGGATATGTTGCGTGTGGTTCTCGGCAGCCCATTCGTAGCTGGCACGTCGATTGTCGTTTCTGTGCTGAAATTCGGGTGCAACATAGCGCGAAAACAACGCGTAGCTGCGCTTCGTTTCTGCCCAGTCTGCCCAGTTATGTGCCATGTGCAGAAATGTTCCGAAGCCTCCCGATTCAGCCTCCAATCGCGTAATTTGTGCGATCGCGTCATCGGGTGTCCCGATCACCGCTAACCCGCTAGCAACAAGGGCTTCAGCCGGATCTTCACCCTTGGGCGTGATAGGCAGCGCTGCGACATCCTTAAAGTAGTTCACCCATTCGTTAAGCCCAAAGCGAACGTCATTCATGGCTTTCTCCCTAGTGTCCGCAATGTGCATCGGACCAGCCAGTGACCACGTCTTGCGATCGACTGGTTGCGAATGCTTGGTTGCCGTACGCGCATAGATTTCCCAGTTGGCGGCGAGAGCGTTGAACCCGCCGGGGGTGGTTGCCCCGATGGACACAAGTCCGACGCCATTCATCCCCGCCGTCCTTGCGCCACTTGGTGATACCTGTGATGCAACGGCCATTTCCACCGATGGTTTCGAGTAGCTCTGCAGTTGAAGCCTTGCTTCGTTCAGCTCGAACCAGTCAGTCTTCCGGGTAACCGTTTCGCCCCGTAAAAGAGACACCAAAACCTCTATCGCTTGGAGCGTCATGTCTCTTTGCTTCAATGTATCGATGCCCATCATTTTACCGTCCGAGGGCAGTGCATCTGGGCCCATACCGAATACGACACGGCCCTGAGTCATATGATCCAGCTGCATAATACGATCAGCCAGGATCAGCGGGTGATGGCAGATCAGTGAAGAAACGCCCGCGCCGAACCTGATATGTTTAGTTTGCGCTGCGGCCTGCGCAATAAACACTTCTGGCGAAGCAATGATTTCCATACCGCCGGAATGATGCTCACCGACCCAGGCGTAGTCATATCCAAGATCGTCCAGGTAACTAATCAGCTGTAGGTCGCGTTTAAGCGCCTGGGTTGGGTCTTCGTTGAGACCATGAAAGGGTGCGAGGAAGATACCGAATTTCAGATTAGGCCTGGTCATGAGATACTGGCGGTTTCGACAGAGGCGATTAGTCTGTTAGCCAGACGGCTTGCTGTCAATCATGAGACGTTTAACGAAACGGGATGGAATTTAATGAGTGTGATGTCTACAACCAGTGCGATTGACGACCGCATCAGTACAGAATTTGTGACGGCCAATGGCCTTAGGTTTGAGGTTGACATGTGTGGGGATCAGTCCAGCAAGAAGCTGGCCATTTGCCTGCACGGGTTTCCTGAACACTCGGTGTCCTGGCGGAACCAGTTGCCGATGCTCGCTGAGCTTGGCTACAAAGTATGGGCGCCAAATTTGAGGGGTTACGGTAATTCCTCGATGCCCTCGGACCAAAAAGATTACGCGATCGAAAACTTAATGGCTGACGTGGCTGCTTTAATTGACGCCGCTGAATGTGAGGAAACGATTTTATTGGCTCATGATTGGGGCGCCGTGATTGCCTGGTATTTCGCCATTCGAGAGATCAGGCCTTTATCGAAGCTGGTGATCTGTAATGTGCCGCATCCGGCTGCCGGGCGCGAAGCGGCAGGATGGGCGCAACTGAAAAAGTCCTGGTACATCTTTTTTTTCCAGATTCCCAGGTTGCCAGAGTGGCTCATTGGTAGGCGTGGAAATGCGATGGGAGAGATGATCAAAGCGTCAAGTGCAAGACCCGAAATGTATTCGCAGGAGGTTATAAACCTGTATTCACAAAATGCCGCTCGTCCTGGCGGCCTGACGGCCATGATTAACTATTACCGGGAGCTTGTCTTCGGTGGCGGTGCCAAGCGCCAGAAGGATCAGGGCTTTCCTATTATAGAAACGCCAACCCTTATGTGCTGGGGGGAAGATGACATGGCATTAACCAAGGAAACGACCTACGGCACTGATAAATGGGTTCGGGACTTCACGATCAGATACTTGCCTAGAATCTCGCACTGGGTCCAGCAGGATGCGCCGATCGAAGTGAACGCGATGATCAAGGCTTTTCTTAACGGCGACCCCGTACCGAATATGACGTGGGAAGTGAGCCTGGTTGACCCGGACTAATTCAAATGCTGCTCAAAGGTGCGTTCCAGAATGTCCTGCGCACGTACCTTTTCAAGCCATTGGTTGACCGCTAGGTTCAATGCACTGTCTTTTGGCATCATGTAGCCCTTCTCCTGGTAAGTCAGTGTCTCACCAGGCATTGACGCACAGAGCTCTGGATGCAAATTTTGCTGAAGCCTAACCTCAATGCTGTCCGTGATCATAAGGTCAGCCTTACCCTTGATAAGTTCATTAAAAATGGTTCGGTTATCCTGGTGAAGAACTTTCTCCGCGCGCCTCAGTTGAGTGTCAACGAAGCGCTCATTTGTGCCTCCGGGGTTGACGATCGCGCGTACGCCGGGCTGATCAATTGCCCCAAGAGAACTGAATTCGTGTACGCGCGAGCACAACGTGATCGGTGATTTTCCGCCAACATGGTATGGCGCTGAAAAATAGGCATGTTGCTGACGGGCGGGGGTGATTGAAACACCGCTCATCGCTATATCAAATAAACCAGCGGCAAGGTCATTCATCAGATCGGGCCAACTGGTTTTGATCAAGATCAATTCTACATCAAGGCGCTTGGCAAGGTTAAGCGCGAGGTCGATATCAATACCGGTAAACGACAGGTCATCACCAGAGTAGGAGAACGGCGCATAGTCTCCGGTTGTTCCTACTCTCAACCGGCCGCTGGCTAAAACCTGTGTGTACCGGTTGGGATAGGTTGTGACGATCTTAAGCGCGTCAAAAACTTTCTGGAGCGCACTTGTTGACAGGCAGTCTATCGGTAGATCTTCACTAAAGAACCTGTCGAACAAAATTTCATTGTTCGTGTTTTTCACCAATCGACGGGTGATTCCTTCTCCCAGGGTAATGAGCTTTGGTCTGATGACCGTCACAAGATCCTCGGCGGATTCGGGTGCTTGCCCTGTCTCCCAGCGAGCGAACCAACACTGCTGGATATCTTTCGCGGCCTCAATTTGAGCCAAGAAGAATGCGCCGCTGGAGTCAGTGGTGATACCGTATTGCAGGCCGTCGTCTATTGCGTTGTTGATAACGAAGACTTCCCTTTCTGGCACTGCGATCGGTTGTTCGTTTATCCATTTGTAAGCAGCCACCTGCTCCATTAACGATAGTCGTTCGTTGATTAAACGATACAGGGTTTCATCCGCAAGAAGCGTAGATGGCGCAAGTAATAGCAGGAGCAGCAGCAGGCGTGTCATGGGCTAACCGTTTTCAAATAATTCGTATTTTTTCATGTATCCTCGTAGCTGGTGGTAAGTGACGCCCAGCTTTTCGGCGGTTTTTTTCTGATTAAATTGCGATGCTGAAAGCGCTTTCTGAATAAGATCGATTTCGTAGTCCTGAACCGTCTGTTTAAAGTCCAACGGAAAGCTAGGTCGATTCGAATCGGCTGAATTTGAGCTCGCAGCGTTGGTTTTAACGCTTGAACCGGTGGGCCTGAAAATCGAATCAAATGGATCCAGGGTAATCACATCAACCGGCTTGCCGTCGTCTGAGGCGCGATAAACGCTTCGCTCTACGACGTTTTTAAGCTCGCGAATGTTGCCGGGCCATTGATGGCCGACCAATGATTCAATAGCCCTTGCTGAAAACCCAGGGAAAAACTCCATGCCAAGATCGCTGGCCATGGTAACTGCAAACTGTTCAGCCAGTAACATAATATCTTCAGGGCGCGCGCGCAGCGGTGGCAACGTGATGACATCAAAAGCGAGTCGGTCAAGCAAGTCCTCGCGAAACCTTCCGACGTTCGCAAGGCTCGGCAGGTCCTCATTGGTGGCGGCTATCAGGCGTACGTCAACATTAAGCGTTTTGCTGCCGCCAACACGTTCGTATTCACCGTATTCGATGATTCGAAGCAGCTTTTCCTGGACCAGGGCAGAGGTGGTTGCCAGTTCATCAAGGAAAAGTGATCCCTTGTCCGCTCGCTCGAACCTTCCCTGATGCATTTTGGTTGCGCCGGTAAAGGCACCGGCTTCGTGACCGAACAACTCAGTTTCAAGTAAAGACTCGCTGATCGCGGCGCAGTTCATTTTAACGTATTCCTGATCCCAGCGGCCTGACAAATAGTGCAGGCGGGCGGCGATGAGTTCCTTGCCTGTGCCTCTTTCACCAACAATCAATATGGGCTTATTAAGCGGCGCTACTTGAGAGACATGGTCGAGCACCTCTAGAAACGAGGGCGCTTCACCAAGCAGGCGTTCTGAGTGTAGTCTGGTGTTCATAGGAGCAGAGCTTAAATTCAAGAATAGATTATGGGGTATGTGGTGATATTTTCACTAATTGTTGGCCAGATTTACTACATTGCGTGGTGCTAATCTGTGACGAATTTACGCTCTGGTAGAAAAATTGAATAAAAACAAGGGGTTAAGGTAATCCTTAGAATTGGCACGAATGTTGGTATACCTATGCCACGACAAGATTCACAAGAGGTAAGACAAGATGGGCATATTTTCGAGATTCACCGATATTATTAACTCGAACATCAATTCAATTCTGGATAAAGCAGAAGATCCTGAAAAAATGGTTCGCCTGATCATTCAGGAAATGGAAGAAACCCTGGTGGAGGTTCGAACACAGTCGGCCAAGCTCATTGCTGATAAGAAAGAACTGAGCCGGCGGGTTGAAAGATTGCACCTTGAAGCCGAGGATTGGGAGACTAAAGCCGAAATCGCGCTGAGCAAGGCTCGGGAAGACTTGGCACGGGCCGCGCTTAAGGAGAAGTCATCGGCCGAAGAGGCCACAGTAGCACTGGAGACTAATCTTGAGGTGATAGCCAGTAACCTCGAGAAATTGTCCAGTGACATAGGCTTGTTACAACAAAAGCTGGGAGATGCTAAAACTCGCCAAAAGGCGCTGATTGTAAGGAGTCGTGCGGCACAGAGCAGAATGGGCGTGAAGCGGCAGCTGTATGATGTAGATGTTGATCAGGCAATGAGTAGATTCGATAGATACGAACGTAAAATCGATGACCTTGAAGGCGAGGTTGAAGCCTATGACTTGGGGCAGAAGACGCTGTCAGATGAAATTAGTGAGCTTGAAAACGATGAGAGAGTCGATGCGGCGTTAGCCAGGTTAAAGGCCAGGATGGCCCATTCTAGGACTCAAGCCGAATCCGAATAATCTGCATTGGGGTAAATAATGGACGGTATTATTGTGGCATTTTTCGTGCCGGTGGTGATCTTCCTGCTGGTAGTCGCGCCGATCTGGATTATCGTCCACTACAAGTCAAAGGCGAATGTGGTTAACGGGCTCTCGGCTGGAGAGCGAACTGAACTCAATGAGATGATTGAGGTTGCCAACAAGATGGCTGCGAGAATTGAAACATTGGAATCTATCCTGGATGTTGAAACCCCGGGTTGGAAGGAAAACCACGAAGCCTGAACGGTTCCGTTATGTGGGCGGTGGTTTGAGTTAGTGACTAAGTAAGCCCTTAAGTAAGCCCTTAAGTAAGCCCTTAAGTAAGCCCTTAAGTGAGCCCTTGCGTCAGCGCTTGGGTCCTTTCTTAGGCAAGTGCTCGAGTCATTCGGTCAGAGGTAGAGGACGGTAAGTTGAGTAGAGATAAGCGGGACGCAGAGCAGGCGGCGAGCAGGGCCCAAAGATTGGCTAAGCGGGCCGATGATCGAGCGCGTCGAAAGCAGCGGCATGCAGAGCGAGCGGTTGAGCGTTCGGAGCGTCTGGCAGACAGAGAGAAACGTCGTGCTGGCCGTGCGAAGAAATTGGACAGGTCCATTGAAGACCTGGTGGATAAAGTTGCTCATAAGGCAGCGCAATGGATTGATGACCAAGCCCGGCGGGTGTTTGATTCGCCGGATGAACGGCGTGAAACAAAGCGCGCCGCGTTGGCGGCAGTGAAAGCAAAGCGGGATGCGGAAAAGGCTAGAAACACCGCAGACCAGGCAAGCAGAGCAGCCGAAGAGCTGAGTCAGTACGAGAAGTCCTTGGGTCCCGATTCAGGCTTTGACGACCTTTTTGAAGATGTCGAACAGCCGCGCAGAAGATCGAGCGCCCGAGTAAGAGATGCTCGACGAAAGACCAGAGGAGAAGGAGAAGGCCTTGGGTTCGCATGGTCTTATTATGCGTGGCCCAGAAGTCGTTCCAGAGCCCGTAGACGAAAAAGCGCTCACTTATATCGCGATCGTCAAAGAAAGAAAATATGTGGTGTCTGTGCTGGAATGGCAGATTATGTTGGTCGCCCGGTCTGGGAGGTCAGGTTGTACGCATTGCTTGGGTTAATATTCATACCCTCTGTGCTGATTCCAAGTTACTTTATTGGCTACTTTTTTATGGGGGATAAGCCCTACTACAGACACGTCACCGACCGTTTCGAAGACGGTGTAGACAGCCAGGATCGTGAACGTGATGATAGGTCATCGGAAAAACGCCACCGATCTGACGGGCGTCAGCCGCCTGGGTCGAATCAGCAACCTGACATGAGCAATGTGCAGGCGATGAAAACAGCGAAGGACAAATTTTTTGATATCGAGCAACGGCTAAGGCAGATGGAAGGCTATGTGACTTCCTCTCGATTTGAACTGCAGCGTGAGTTCCATAAAATCTCTGCGGAGAGTTAAAACGGTTCGGTGGAGGTTGGCTGGACGCGCGATTCGGGAGGGTTCCCAAGCACCAATTAAGCCATCAATCAAGCCATCAATCAAGCCATCAATCAAGTTATCAATCAAGCTACTATCGGTTCGGGGCGATAACCCGAAGTCGTCGGATGAAAGAACGATTCACAACAGCAGAAGATCATGGCTAGCTCGATGTGGGTTGCGATTGGCATGATTGCCGTGGCGGCAATCATGGGAAATACAATCGTCTCGATTATCAAGCTTAAGGGGTCAAGTCCGGGTGGTAATTTTAAGCTCAGGAACGAAGGCCTTGAACAACAGTTTTATGATCTGGCGACCGATTTGCAGGATGCTCTACAGAGGATCGAGGTTCTGGAAAAAATCGTCACTAATCAGAAATTCGACTTGGCTCGAGAGATCGATGACCTTCCGGCTAATTAAGGGTGGGCGCTGAAAGAAAAAACAATTTGTGGGTGTTTAGCGTGGTTTGGTAGCGCTAATGTGAACTCAGGGTCCAGTGCCGAAATCAGTTGTCCCCAGAAACCGTAAGCAACATGGTTATCTCGAAACACCGTGGCTCGCCAGTTCCCTGGGAAATAACCAAGTACTTCGCTCACTGCGCGGCTGGCTATCGAACGCTGGCGAAATGCCGGCAGAATATAGAGCTCTGCGATTTCTGTCAGGGAACTCCCGTTAGCCGGGTCCTGGTCTTCGCGCACGAGCAAAAAACCAACGGGTTCGTTGTCAAGGTAGATGATGAAAGGGTGGCGATCCGGCTGGCGCCAGTAATGGTCAAGATAGGGGTAATCGTATTGCCCCTTGGCGTTCTTATCGATATCTGCGAAGCGGGAGAGTTCAGCCAGGTAAGACTGGAGCTCCTCCCTGATCCAATATTTTTGAACCAAAGAAGCCCGAGCGATTTTTACGCTCATTCCCGGGCATCCTCCCCTAGCACACCCTCCCTTAGCACACCCTCCCTTAGGGAAATGACCCTGTCGGGGTAGTCGCTGAAAAGCCCGTCGACCCCGTAGTTGATCATTTTAAGCATGTCAGTGTTTGAATTAACGGTGTATGCAAGGACTTTATAACCTCGAGCGTGGGCATCTTCCACCAGTGATCGGCTGATCTCTCCTTTGTCAAAGTTAACCGACCAGGCGCCTAATTGAGCTGCCCGTTGCCACATGTCGGGTAAGCGCTTGGCGAACAAGACGCCGCGAGGATAGGTCGGGTCTGCCAGTTTCAGTTCCGTGTGATTGAAGGAAGAAATTAGGAAGTCACGAGGAACCCAGTTACCGAGGCAATATTTGCTCAGCAGGTCGCCAACAGGTTTAGCGGTAGCGGGCCCTTTTAACTCGACGTTGATCCCGCAACGCCGGTCAACTAGATCAATAACCTCTTGCAGCGTTGGGATCGAATGTCCGCCTCCTGCGTCAAGCGCTCTTAGTTGATCGAAACTGAGTTTTGAGACAAGACCACTGCCATTAGTGGTGCGATCAACTGATTCGTCGTGAATGACAAGGAGTTCACCGTCTACATGATAGACATCCAGTTCGACCCAGTCACAGCCGACGTTGATGGCATGTTCAAAGGACGGCAGCGTGTTTTCAGGTAGATGTCCTCTTGCACCCCGGTGTCCGATACACAATGTTGATGGCATTTGGTAGGTTCCTGCTTCAATGTGCCTACTATACCCCGTACAATCCCGGTATGAGTTACCAGGTTCTCGCTAGAAAGTATCGCCCCGCTTCATTTCAGGATCTTGAAGGGCAAGAGCATGTCCTTCAGGCACTGATTAATGCACTAGACAATGAGCGGTTACATCACGCCTATTTGTTTACCGGTACCCGGGGCGTCGGTAAAACCACCATCGCCAGAATTCTGGCCCGATGTCTTAACTGCGAATCCGGTTTAACGTCGGCACCTTGCGGTGAGTGTAATAGTTGTCTTGAAATATCAGAGGGCCGCAGTGTAGATCTGATTGAAGTGGATGCAGCGTCACGGACGGGCGTGGATGATATGCGAGAACTGCTAGATAACGTCCAGTACATGCCGACGGTGAGCAGGTTCAAGATATACCTCATTGACGAAGTCCACATGCTGTCACGTAACAGTTTTAACGCGATGCTAAAAACCCTTGAAGAACCGCCGGAACACGTCAAGTTCCTGTTTGCGACAACTGATCCAAAGAAGCTTCCTGTGACGGTGCTTTCACGTTGTTTGCAATTCAACCTAAAGAACCTTTCACCGGAACAGATTGTCCACTATATGGGGGTGGTTCTTGAGAAGGAATCCATTGGCTACGACGAGACTGCACTATGGCAACTAGGGCATGCCGCGGACGGCAGCATGAGAGATGCCTTGAGTCTTGCCGATCAGGCGATTTCATTTGGCAATAATGAAATTCGAGACGCGTCTGTAAAATCTATGCTCGGGTCGATCGATCACCAGGAAGTCTATGACTTAATTGATGCGGTGATCATGGAAGATGGTGCGAGGCTGCTCGAAAAAATTGCGGCGCTAGCAGAATTTGCCCCGGATTACGCCGCGCTGCTGGATAATATCCTGGCTGTACTCCATAGAGTGGCCATTGCGCAGGCTGTCCCAGCTGCGGTAGACAACGCTCAGGGAGACCGAGAGCTGGTCTTGGCAGCTGCGCAGCAGGTGTCTGCGCAGCAGGTTCAATTGCTTTACCAGATAGGACTAATCGGGCAACGCGATCTGTCTCTGGCGCCTATGCCACGGATCGGATTCGAAATGGTGCTTCTGCGGATGATGTCCTTCGCCCCGGAAGGCTCGGACCCTGAGTCGGGCGCTAGGCTAGACTCTGGATCAACATCGACATCAATGTCAGGAAGCGGTGTCGCTTCTGGCCTTTTAAAAGACGGTACGCAATCCCAAGCAGGTACAGAAGCCCAAAGCACAGGAACCGCTTTCAAGGTCTCACCGGTCGCTGAGCTGCTCTCCGCGATTAGTGGTGAGGACCCATTGTCGAAAACAGTACCAAAAGCAGCATCGTCCGTGTCTTCTGCGTCGATATCGGCGTCCGCGCCCGCACTAGCATTAGGGGCATTTTCGGCCACTTCGTCTGCGCTTCCTCAATTAGAAACTAGCCAGTATGCCCCGCCGCTAAAAGTCGTTAGTGAGGTTGCCAAAAACGATCCTGGAAAAAACGATCCTATGAAAAAGGATCGATCAGCAAAGGTCCTGGCAGAATCTATCCCAGCGGAAGTTACTAAACCTGAAGCCAAACAGGAGCCTTCTGTTGTACCTCTGAACGCTGAGCAAGCCCAGCGGGACGCTCCGGAATTTACTCCGGCGAATTGGGTTGAGATACTCGAAGCACTTTCACTCTCGGGGGTTACGGCCTCTCTGGCAGCGAATTGCGAGCTTTATCGTACAGATGATCAACAATGTGTTTTAAAGCTCAGCGAAAATCACGCCAGCCTCTGGAATAAAACCTATCAGGGTCGTATCGAAGAGGCTCTTGGCCTGCTGTATGGTCGTGAAATAAAAGTATCGATCGAGGTCGGTGCGCCCGGCGTGGAAACGCCGGCCCAACATGCAGCGCGCGAGAAACAGCAGAGCCTGGCCCAGGCAGTTGCTGATATTCAGGGTGACCAGCACGTACGGCAGTTAATCGAAAGTTTCAACGGTAAGCTAGATCCCAAGAGTATTGCGCCACTCGGCAACTAATGTTGTTCAGTTTTTGTTCAGTTGTTGATTAGCTTGCAGGCGTTAAATTTTTACAAAAAATCTATTTATGAAGATGGGGGAGTAACAAGGATGGCTTTAGGAGAGGGGCTGGGTGACTTAATGAAGCAGGCCCAACAAATGCAAGGACGCGTCCAAAAACTGCAAGAAGAAGTTGCGAAGACAGAGGTCACGGGTCAGTCCGGCGCTGGTCTGGTAAAGATCACAATGACCGGTAGGCATGATGTACGAAAGGTTGATATTGATAGTAGCCTGCTGGTTGAGGCCAAAGACGTCCTGGAAGATCTAATAGCCGCGGCAATGAATGATGCCGTTCGTCGTGCAGAAAAAAACCAGCAAGAAAAAATGTCTGAATTGACTGCCGGTATTCCTCTGCCACCCGGATTCAAGTTGCCATTCGCTTAGGATGAAAGAACAGAGATTACTAGACCAGGTCATTGAGGCATTTAGGTGTTTACCTGGCGTAGGGCCAAAGAGTGCACAACGGATGTTGCTGCATCTGCTCGAGCGGGATCGAGAAGGTGGACGTCACCTCGCGCGGATTTTGAGCGAAGCCATAGAGAAGATCGGTCACTGCAAATTCTGCAGGAATCTGACCGAAACTGAAGTGTGTGAAATTTGCAGTGATGTAGCCAGGGGATCCACCACAATCTGCGTTGTCGAATCGCCAACGGACGTGATCGCCATAGAACAATCTCTTAGTTTCCGGGGGCAGTACTTTGTGTTGATGGGGACGCTCTCACCGATAGACGGACGGGGACCTGATGAAATAGGTATTGATCAGTTGGTTAGACGGTGTGAGGCAGGTATTCAGGAAATCATCCTGGCAGTGTCATCAACCGTTGAAGGGGAAGCTACTGCTCACTACATCGCGGAAGCATTAAAACCATTGAATGTCACGATCAGTCGTCTTGCGCAGGGTATCCCTCTTGGCGGTGAACTTGAGTACGTCGATGGAGGCACGCTTTCTCACGCTTTTGAAGGCAGGAAAAGCATTTAAAAAAGGAATTAAGAAGTGGCATCAGAGTATCGTTATATAGACACGGATGAACAACTTCAGGAAGTTGTGGAAGCGTGTCTAAAAGTTTCTGTCATCGCGCTCGACACTGAGTTCGCCAGATTCAACACCTATTACCCAATAGTCGGGCTAATCCAGATATATACTGGGACAGACTGTTTCCTGATTGACCCGTTAAGTGTCTCGAGTATCGAGCCACTTAAAGCGGTCATGGAGGAGCCTTCGTTGCTCAAGGTGCTACACGCCTGCTCGGAAGACATGGAAGTGTTTCAATACGCTTTGGGTCTGGTCCCCTCGCCGGTCTATGACACTCAAATCGCAAGTGCGGCTTTGGGCGTGGGTTTTTCCGTGGGTTATCAGGCGTTGGTTGAACATTACCTGGATATCAGCCTATCAAAAGACCAGACACGGTCAGACTGGCTGGCAAGGCCGCTGACCACGAAACAGCTTGATTATGCTGCGCTAGACGTCATTCATCTGCTCGAGGTCTACAAGGTCCAACTTAAAGCGCTGGAAGGTGGGCCGAAACTTAGTTGGGTTGAAGCAGAGTCGCTGGGGCTGGGCCAGGGTATCCCCACCGTTGCGCCGCCGGAAGACAGTTATAAGAAAATCAAGGGGTTGTGGCAATTGAGCCGAGTGCAATTGAACCTGCTAAGGGATTTGTGTTCCTGGCGTGAAATCACCGCACGGGAAGAAGACCTCCCCCGGAATAGGGTCGTGGACCAGAAGTCACTGGTGTTAATTGTAAAGGCAGAAATTGCCAGCACGCAGGGGTTTCAGGGCGAAGCAGAAATGACGTCTCGACAGGTTAGGAAATACGGCGACCAGATCCAGGCCATTCAAGCTGAAGCGAAACTGGTTGCTGAGGAAGATTGTCCTGAAATCTTCGTTCGAACCGATGCGCCCATTAACAATAAAAAACTAAAACGGTTGAAGCAGGTCGTTGAAGAACGCGCCTTGAGTCTCTCGGTCGCCCCCGAGCTGCTGACAAAACGCCGGCATCTTGAAAAACTTATTCGATCAGAAGATACACAGGGCCAGTATCACTTGCCGGATGAGCTAGGTGGCTGGCGGGAGGCTGTTATAGGTGAAGCTTTGCTGGCTGAGCTGTCGGGATCCAGTTCATGAAGATCGCCTGTGATGTTTATAAAAGCGTCGATAAGGAAAACTACTATTTATACGTGTTGGCGGATCAGGGTGTTGAACAGGTTCCAGAGGCGCTGCGGCAGCAGTTAGGGAAAGTGGAAATTGCGTTGAGCCTTGAGCTAACAGAAGAAAGAAGCCTGGCTAAAGAAGATCCAGTGATTGTCATGGCTAACTTGAAGGAAAAGGGCTACCACCTGCAGTTGCCGCCTGCAAAGCATCATCAACGTGGTTGAATTCTGGAAAGAGAAATCTATTTTTGACATGTCAGTGCAAGAATGGGAATCCCTCTGTGATGGCTGCGCTCGCTGTTGCCTGCACAAGCTTGAAGATGAGGAAACTGAAGAGGTTCATTACACCTCCGTCGTGTGTCAGTACCTGAATGAAGACAAATGTGCTTGTACCCGATACGCTGAAAGGACGAAACTCGTGCCTGACTGTATCCAATTGACCCCCGTGGGTGCACTCGACTATGGCTGGCTGCCGACGACCTGTGCATATCGTTTAGTCGCTGAAGGCAAAGACCTGGAATGGTGGCATCCACTCGTTTCCGGTTCACCGGAGACCGTTCACCAGGCTGGAATCTCAGTTAAGGAAAAATGTGTCTCCGAGTTATACGTCCATCCTGACGCCATGGAAGATCACGTCATTACTTGGGTGAAGCAGGAATAGGGTGAAGCAGGAATAGGGTGAAGCAGGAATAGGGTGAAGAATAGTGAATGAGTTTATCGATGAGTATCAGTCAATTATCGCCTGGTTTGTTTATATCGGTAGTGGTCTGATCTTCAGTCTTTTTTGGTGGAGGATGACAAGGCTCGTTGCCCATCGAGGTTGGAGGGAATTGCTGCGGGGTCTGTCGCTGGTGGTGATCTATACGCCCTGGTTTACCAGTGAAGCACATGAACATCTGGCGCCGGCGACGGTGGTGGTCCTTATAGACCTTATGCTAGGCACCTCGGATAACGGCTTGGCAGGGGCGCTGGTTTTGCTCCTGGTGACCAGCGGTATGCTGGTGGCCCTGATTGGACGACGATTCCTGTTGACCAGCAGCCATCAAGAGGGTTGAGAAGACATTATTCGCCGTATGGACACGGCTGGTATATTGATTAGCAAGGCGTTATATTGCTGCCTTTTATGTTGGGAAGCCGCCATTAATGAAATTTTCAAGCACATCTACTTATATCGCCACAGAAGAATTGCAGATGGCGGTCAACGCCGCGGTGCAATTAGAGCGACCACTTCTTATCAAGGGTGAGCCAGGAACTGGTAAAACGATGCTCGCCGAAGAAATAGCCAGTTCGCTTGGTATGGAATTGATTGCCTGGCATGTCAAATCGACGACCAAAGCCCAGCAGGGTTTGTACGAATATGATGCCGTATCGCGACTGCGCGATTCGCAACTAGGTGACGATCGTGTACATGATATCAACAACTACATTGCAAAAGGTAAGATGTGGGAAGCTTTCACCGCTGAAAAGAGAGTGGTTCTGCTGATTGACGAGATTGATAAGGCGGACATCGAGTTTCCTAATGATCTGCTGCTTGAACTCGATCGCATGGAATTCCACGTTTATGAAACGGGCGAAACAGTCAAGGCTATCCAGCGACCCGTCGTGATCATCACCAGTAATAATGAAAAAGAGCTACCGGACGCGTTCCTGCGTCGATGTTTCTTTCATTACATCCAGTTCCCGGACCGGGACACCATGAAGCGTATCGTTGAAGTTCATCATCCAGAAATCAAACAGGACCTTGTGAAAGAGGCGATGGAAATTTTCTTTGATGTCAGGAAAGTACCGGGCCTGAAGAAGAAGCCTTCGACTTCCGAGCTTATTGACTGGTTAAAGTTGCTCATGGCTGACGATATCCCTGATGAAATTTTGACCAATCGCGATACCTCGAAAGCGATTCCACCACTTTACGGCGCTTTGGTGAAAAACGAACAGGATGTACAATTACTTGAGAGACTCGCTTTCATGAATCGAAGACAAGGCGGTGGTGCCGGCGGTAAGTAAGTCCGCCGTTCATAACGAAAATTCCAAAAGGTAACAGTCACCGATGCTGATCAACTTTTTTTTCACACTTAAAAAGGCGCGTATTCCGGTTTCCATCACGGAACTGCTGCACCTGCTTGATGTGCTCAAGGCGAGATTGGTTTACGCCGATATTGACGAGTTCTACTATCTAAGCCGTATGGCGCTGGTGAAGGACGAGCGTCACTACGACAAATTTGATCGAGCGTTTAGTTCCTACTTTAAGGGGCTCGATGATCTGTCTAGTCTGCTTAATTCCCTGATTCCCGACGAGTACCTTCGGCGGGAGTTTGAGAAGAGCCTTACGCCAGAAGAACTTGAAAAAATCAAATCACTTGGTGGACTTGAAAAGCTAATCGAAGCTTTCAAAAAAGAAGTAGAAGAAGCCGCTCAGGGTGAAGGTAAAGAAAAGGACAAGGAAGGAAAAGGTCAAAACGGTCGCGGGGAAGAGGGTGACGATAGGAAAGGTAAAAAACGTCGTGGTAAGAAAACCTGGGACAAACGTGATTACAAGGCCTACGACGATAATGTAGAGCTGGGTACACGTGGCATGAAGATATCTCTTCGGCGTTTGCGAAAACTTGCCAGGCAAGGTGCTGATGACGAGCTTGATATCAACAACACCATCGACAAGACTGCCAAAAATGGCGGTATGCTTGATATCATCATGCGTCCAGAACGTCGAAATACGGTCAAGGTGCTGCTGATTTTAGATAATGGTGGCTCCATGGATGCACACGTGAAAGTCTGCGAAGAGCTTTTTTCTGCTGCACGTTCCGAGTTCAAGCATCTTGAAACCTACTATTTCCATAACTTTATTTACGACGGTTTGTGGAAGCAAAACAACCGGCGCATGAGCGAGCGAATAGACACCTTTGATATTCTTCACAAGTATACACATGACTACAAAGTCATCTTTGTGGGGGATGCCACTATGGCTCCTTATGAAATTACCCATGCTGGTGGCTCAGTTGAGCACTGGAATGAAGAGGCGGGCGCTATCTGGATGCAGAGGGTGTTGGATACCTTTGCGAAAGTTATCTGGATCAACCCAACTCCCCAGGATACCTGGGAGTACTCGACTTCCGTTGCGTTGACCCAGAAGTTGGTTGAAGACCAAATGTACCCGTTGACGATCTCAGGTATTGAGCAGGGCATGAACAGCCTGACGAAGTAGGCCCTTTAGGGCTAGAGAGACGGCGGCTTAGTGTAAAATTGGTTCAGCAGCGTCGTGTAAAAATGCGCTGAGATAAAATATCACTGGCATTGCGATTCTCACTTCTGAGCGGGATGAAACTTCACTCTGACCCTATTGATCGCATGCCCAGCCAATCCTATAAAGAACTCGAAGATCAGATCGGTGAGTGTATGCTCGCCGATCGATTTCGAATGCGCCTCGAAATCAAAAAAAAGAAGGAACGAGGCAAGCTCGGGAGAGCGATTGAGCGCTCTAGGCAATTGGTCGCGGAACGCCTTGGAAAAATGCCGCAGATTTCTTACCCGGAGGCGCTGCCTGTATCCCGGTGTGCACCTGAACTCATCAAGGCCATTCAAGAGAACCAGGTTGTTATTGTTGCGGGTGAAACCGGTTCTGGAAAGACAACCCAATTACCCAAGATTTGCCTGGAGGCGGGAAGGGGTGTATTTGGACTGATCGGCCACACCCAGCCAAGGCGTGTCGCCGCTCGCACAATCGCCCATCGTTTAGCTGAAGAACTTGGTGTTAGTGTCGGCGACGAAGTCGGTTTCCAGGTCAGATTCCAGGACCAGAGCAAGCCTTCGACCTTGATCAAGGTGATGACTGATGGCGTATTGCTGGCAGAAACACAAAATGATCGATTCCTCGAACGTTATGACACGATCATCATTGATGAAGCCCATGAGAGAAGCCTTAATATTGATTTCCTGTTGGGGTATCTGAAACGTATTCTGCCGAAAAGACCGGATCTAAGATTAGTCATCACATCAGCGACGATTGATGTTGACCGGTTCTCAAGACACTTTAACGATGCACCTGTATTTGAGGTTAGCGGTAGAACCTTTCCGGTTGATGTTCAATATCGGCCTTTAGAGGACACGTTAGGAGACGATCAGGATGACCTGACTACACGCGCAATAATTAATACGTTGGCAGAGATCGACGCCATGCCAAACGGAGACGTACTGATCTTTCTGCCCGGCGAAAGAGAGATACGTGAGACCGCTAGAGAGATTAAAAGAAAAGGGTCTACCGGCTTTGAAGTCCTGCCACTTTACTCAAGGCTCAGCATTAGTGATCAGAATCGTGTATTTGAAGCGCATAAAAACAGACGGATCATACTGGCGACCAATGTTGCGGAAACTTCGCTGACAGTACCCGGGGTCAGGTATGTGATTGATCCAGGTGTTGCCAGGATTTCGCGTTATAGCTTTCGTTCCAAGGTGCAGCAGTTGCCTATTGAAGCGGTTTCCCAGGCGAGTGCCAACCAGCGAAAGGGCCGTTGTGGGCGGGTTAGTGAAGGTGTTTGCTTCAGGCTATATTCGGAAGATGACTTTTTGGCTCGCCCGGAGTTCACTGAACCCGAAATACTCCGTACTAATCTAGCGTCCGTCATTCTTCAGATGTTGCAATTGAGATTAGGTGAGATCGATAGATTTCCGTTTCTTGAACGCCCTAACCAAAAACAAATTAACGATGGCTTTGCGCTACTCTTCGAGCTGGGTGCAGTGGATAAAGCGCGAAGCATATCCAGGTTGGGGAAGCAGCTGGCAAGGTTCCCTGTTGACCTGAGGTTTGCTCGAATGCTGGTGGCGGCCGACCAGATGGGTAGTCTTGCAGAGATGCTCATTATTACGAGTGCCCTGACCATCCAGGACCCAAGGGAGCGACCGTTTGATCACCAGCAGGCGGCTGACCAGGTTCACAAGCAGAACTGGGACGAGCGCTCTGATTTTCTGGCGTTTGTAACTCTGTGGCGTGATTTCGAGGAAAAACGCCAGGCACTAGGCCAGGGTCAGTTGCGAAAATATTGTAAACAGAACTTCCTGTCGTATATGCGCATGCGTGAATGGCGAGAGATGCATCGGCAACTGCTGTTGACCTGTAAAGAACAAGGGTTCAGGAAGGGAAAGAAAGAGGCCGATTACGGCAGTGTCCACAGAGCGTTGTTAACTGGGTTGCTTGGTCACATCGCAGTCAAATCCGGTGAACATGATTATCAGGGCGCACGGAATAGAAGGCAGTTCATCTTCCCGGGTTCTTCACAGTTTGCGAGAAAACCTAAATGGGTACTGTCTTCAGAGCTGGTTGAAACATCCCGCCTATTCGCCAGAACAGTGGCCGAAATTGAGAGCCGTTGGATTGAACCGCTTGCAGGACACCTGGTCGTTCGTACGCATCATGATCCCGTGTTTGATGCCGAGCATGGTCTGGTGATGATTCGCGAGGAAGTCACGCTTTACGGCGTGGTGATTGTTGCCGACAGGAAAGTCGATTTTGGCTCAGTCGATCTGGGCAATGCTCGCGAGCTCTTTATCGAAAAAGCATTGGTACAGGGTGAGTTGCGCTCACGGTTGAAGTTTTTTCAGAATAACCGCCGCCTGATTCGTGACATCGAACAACTCGAGTCCAAGGCAAGAAAACGGGATATTTTGGTTGAGTCCAGGGCGTTGTTTGACTTTTATGAGCATGTCCTGCCCAAAGAAGTCTGCAGTGAGCTGGACCTGCGTAAGTTTGTGAATGATTCGCCAAAGAATGCCAAGGTAATGGAGCTTACCCGGGATGAGTTGATGCGCCGGGAGGCACAACTTTCAGAAACGCTTTATCCGAACAGACTGGACGTGGGGGGTGTCAGTCTGCCGCTGAAGTATAAATTTGAGCCCGGGAACCGGGATGATGGCGTGAGTGTTGACGTCCCCCTGGTGTTGCTGGGCCAGGTACCCAGGGCTCAGTTTGACTGGATCGTGCCGGGCCTACTCGAGGAAAAGTGTCTTGCACTTATTCGATCCTTGCCGAAGTCAGTGCGAAAGAATTTTGTTCCCGCGCCGGATTATGTTGGCCGGGTCCTTGAAAACTTCGATTATGAGGGCAAGCCCCTGGTTGAGGCGCTAGCGGATCGCCTGTTCCGGCTGTCCGGAACGCGCGTCGATCCAACAGATTTTCGAGAATCAAACCTCGAACGACACCTGACCTTGAATGTTCGGGTTGTCGACGACAAAGGAAAACTGGTTGCTAGTGGTCGAGATTTCGATCAATTGGTAGAGCAACTCGAGGACAAAGTAAGCCGTCGTCTCAAGGACCGGCAACAACACCCTTTGGAAGTCGAGGGGCTGACGGAATGGAGTTTTGGTGAACTGCCGCAGTCTATTCAGATCAAGGAAGGCGGCGTTGCGGTCACCATGTATCCTGCGTTATGTGACGACCTTGATAGCGTGTCGGTGAGGCTGGTCGAGACAGAGTGGAAAGCGTTGAGCTTATCGGCTGCGGGGCTGCTGCGCCTTGTCATGTTCAGCTTAAAGGACCAGAGAAAGTATCTGAGTAAGAACATCCCGGGTTTTGATCAGTTTTCGCTGTACTTTGCGACGCGGGGAAGTCGTGCCGAACTAGCGGAGAATATCGTCAAGGCCGCGTTCTCGATGACCTTTGTTGAATCCATGCCGCCTATTGTCGCTCGCGACGGGTTCGACGAGCGATTACTCAAAAAAACTGAGTTATTTGGTCATCTGGAGCTAACTGCCAAAGTGGTAGCTCAATCACTTCAGCAGGCGTTGGCCATAGAGGATCAGCTTAAGACAATGTCCTTACGAACCACTGCAGAGGATGTCCGCAAGCAGTTAGATCATCTGATTCCAACCGGGTTCCCCTTTGGTATTCCTTTTGATTGGTTGCGCCATTATCCAAGGTACTTCCGAGGGATTGCCCTTAGGCTGGAGAAGTTGGGTGGCAACATCGAAAATGATTTAGCCGGGGTTCAGGCTGTCGGTCAGTGGTGGGAGAGGTTTGAACAGGCAGATGACGAATCCAGAGAAAAGCTCGAAAAATTCCGATGGATGCTCGAAGAGTATCGAATCTCTTTGTTTGCCCAGTCTATCGGGACTACCATGCCAGTATCAGAGAAACGCTTAGCCAAACAATGGGAATCCGTGATGGGGAAACGCAGATGAGGGTGCTGGCGATGTTATTGACAATGTCAGTAACAATGTCACTGATAATGTCACTGATAATGTTACTGACAATGGTCTGTTCGAGTGCTGCGATGGCAAATGAAGACCGGTTCGAGACGATTAATCGTAAAGTTCATGGCTTTAACGATTTTATGGATACGAAGCTGGTCAAGCCCGCCGCTAAAGTCTATAAAAAAGTGTTGCCGGAACCTGTCAGGGTCTCAGTTCGTCATTTTGTTGGCAACCTTTCAGATGTCGGTGACATCATCAATAATGTTCTGCAGGGCAAGCCGAAGCAGGCCCTAAGTGATCTTGGGAGAGTACTGGTCAACTCAAGCATTGGGATCGGTGGGCTTTTTGACCCAGCAAGTCGAATGGGGCTTGTCGACCATGATGAGGATTTTTCACAAACCCTGGCTGTGTGGGGTTTCCCGCGAGGTCCTTATATTGTGATCCCTGGGGTGGGACCTAGCGATGTCAGGGATATCTTTGGCCGCGTGGGTAATAGGAGGGTGGATCCCCTGCGTTATTACTATCCTGTGGCGCACCGCAATAGTTTGGCAGGGCTCAGGATGCTGGGTATCCGAGCAAAGCTGTTAACCGTTGATGGTGTAGTGTTTGGAGACAAATATATCTTTTATCGAGATGCCTACCTACAACATCGTGAGTTTCTGGAGAAAGATGGTGAGGTCGAGGACCCGTTTGGTGATGAGTTCTGAAGGCAGTGATTTCTAAAAATCATAGACATCAGGCGATAGATCTTTTTAGTCATTGACGACAAAAGGAATGGTCTCTAACTACTTGTAATTGCAGTGTTTAGGGGTAACATTGTTTCGGGATCCCGTAAGATGGGACGTAGGAGGGGGCATTGCCTGAATGATTGAAAGTGTGTTGTGAGCGACGATAAATATCAGTTGCTGATCATCTCGGAGTCCGTGGAAGCCGAGGAAATGAAGCTTCGACTAGCGGAGAGAGGCTTTAACGCCGTTACTAGTGTTGATTATCCAAACGCTTTGCACGTTATCTGTTCCGATTCCCCCGATCTGATTCTACTGACCAACAATTCTGGGCCGTCACTCTCATTGATTGGTGAAATTCGCGCGCAGTTACCACTTGTCCCCATCGTCATGGTGGCGACCGATATCGCCAAGGAGTCGATGGGTGAACACCTTGAGGCTGGCGCATCTGATTACATCTACTACGCGGGTGCAGAGAAAGAGCTTCTGGCCCATGTTGTCATGCACAATTTGGAGAGTTGCACCAACGCTGCGGCCGCCAGGGCATCTGCAGAGTCAATCTCAATGTTTCAACAACTAGAGCGTGACCAGCGGTCTGGTTTTCGGGTACAACAGGCCATGTTGCCTGATACGCCAACGTCCATTCGCGGCATTACCTTCACCCATCAGATCTACCCCGCGCTTATCATGAGCGGTGACTTTATTGACTACTTTGAGTTGTTTGACGGGCGGGTCGCCTTTTGTATCGCCGATGTGTCCGGTCATGGTGTTTCTGGCGCGTTTATCACGGTTCTGTTGAAGAGTCTGTTGCGCCGATTGCCGGATGAGTTCCGCCGGCTGCTGTCCAGTGCGGAGATTCTGAGCTGGATCAATTCAGAGCTTTTGGCATGGAAGCTGGAACAACATGTCACAATGTTTTTCGGCATCATTGACGAAGAAAATAATTCTCTTGAATACAGTAACGCAGCACATTTCCCTGGTACGGTCCTGTGCTTCGATAAGTGTGCGAACTTCCTTGAAATAGGTGGTCAACCACTCGGTCTTTATAAAGAGCCCGTTTACAGGGCTCATCATGTGAAGTTACCTGAAAACTATTCGATTGCGATGTTTTCCGACGGAGTGTTCGAGATTCTGCCTCAAGAGACACTCGAGGGGAAAGAAGCCTACCTGCTTTCAGCGGTAAAGAGCCGGCACCTTGGACAGGACACTGGTGTAATGAAAGGTGAAATAAAAGGTGGCATGTTAGATGGATTGGTTGAGGACTTTGGGGTCCTTAGCGCCAGCACTATCCCGGATGATATAGCGGTTTTCACGGTGGCCAGTGCTGGGCGGGTGGGATAAAGAGAGATGGGTAAAATTCTGTTTGCAGAGCAAGGTGGTGTCCACGTCCTGAAGTTTATCGGCGATGTAAGGCTTACCCTGGGGCCAACGATCTCTGCCTTCCTGGAGACGCTCGAATCCTGTGATCATTTTCAATCAATGATCATCGATCTCTCGGAAACCGAAACGATTGACAGTACCTCGCTTGGCTTGATCGCCAAAATAGGCATCTGCACCCGCGACTATTTTGATTCGGGGTCCAGCATTGTCTCTCCCCGGGCAGATATCAGTCGCGTTTTACGCAGTATGGCGATGGAAGAGGTTTGTGTAGTGACTAGCGAGGTGCTGACTGAAGCTTCTAGCTTGCAGGAGCTTCCGACAGAAATCTCCAGTGAAGCAGTCCTGCGTGACCAGGTGCTGGATGCGCACAAAACGCTGATGGCCTTGGGTGATCAGAATTTTGACAAGTTCCAGGATCTTGTCAAAGCGCTCGAATATGAGAAAGCGCTCGAATATGAGAAAGCGCACGAGTGCTCAAAAGATGAGTCAGGGCACCCGACGAGCGCTACCGGAACCTGATTCAGAATCGCTTATCCTCGGGCTTTCAACTTAAGCCTAATAAAATCGCCATGTGCGACATGGATTAAGCCAGCGACTCTGCGAATAATGTGATCTTCGATGGCTTGCACCTTGCCGTCCGCCAGTGCCACACGCCACATCGCATAGACCAAATCTTCTTTTTGCGCACGACTATAGCGCTGGTTGATCAATTGGGTGAACTGAAAAAGGTCTGTGGCATCCTCGACTTTTTCTATTCCTGCGGTAAGCAAGCTGTCAATCAGCCCACTATCCACGTCGAACTCAGTGGTTAGAATGTTTCTGATGACGGCGTGTTCAACCTGTTCACCGCCGGAATCGGATCGCGCGACTTCGAGCATTAACGATACAGCGGCAAGGACAATGGCGTTGTCGTCCTGGGGTTCATCATCTGGGGCGTCAGTCAGTTTTTTAAATAACTCGAAAAGGTTATCAATCATTGTTTAGACCTCGGGGTGGGCAAGTTTCAGTGGTGACAAACTTTACGGCATCATCGACAACCGATAAGTCTGCATGGTCTTTATGCATGTGGGTGGAAAGGTGGCGTCTGAAAGCTCTAGCGCCGGGTAGCCCTGTATATAGCCCAAGGAGGTGCTTCGCCATATGTTTGATGTGCACACCCCCATGCATTTGTTCCGCCATATAGGCTCGATACAAATGAAATACAGCCTTTCTGGTGATCGTGGTGGTCCCAAAGACCTGGTGCTCGAGCTCAGCCAATAGGTAAGGGTTGCTGTACGGGGCTCTGCCGAGCATGACCCCAGGGAACTCCATCAAAAGGTTCTGCACCTGAAGAGCCGTCGTGATCCCTCCGTTAATGACAAACTCTGCATTGGGGAAGTCTTTCTGGATTTCGCGAACAAAATCGTAATTCAGGGGCGGGATTTCGCGGTTTTCCTTTGGGCTCAGGCCCTGCAGGATTGCCTTTCGAGCGTGAATCTGAAAATTTCTACAGCCAGCGTCGTAACTTTCCTTGATGAACGATCTAAAATATTCATACTCATCGTGGTCGTCGATTCCTATCCGGGTTTTAATCGTGACCGGGATAGAGACCGCTTCAGCCATGGCCTCATAACATTGCGCGACCCGACTGGGCTCGGCCATCAGGCATGCGCCTATGCCACCCTGCTGAACGCGGTCACTCGGGCAGCCGCAGTTAAGATTCACTTCCTGGTATCCAGCGTCCTCTACCAGCTTTGACGCCTTTGCTAGCTGGTCGGGATCACTGCCTCCCAGTTGGATTGCGGAGGCTCCGTCTTTGGTGTGCTCAAGAAACTTCTGATAATCGCCATGGATCAGCGCACCCGTTGTGATCATCTCGCTGTATAACATTGTGTTAGGCGAAAGCAGGCGAAACAGGACCCGACAATGTCTGTCTGTGCAACCCATCATGGGGGCAACGCATAATTTACGAATCATGTTTGATGGTCTTATTGATAAAGTGCGGTAGCAAGAAACGGGTCGACATTAATCTTTGAGGAGGGATAGTGTAACATCAGTGCCGTTTTACCGGCAGTGCCACCTTATGAATTTCAAAGTAGACAAATGAAAGCTAGAACTCGAGTTGCCCCATCTCCGACCGGAGACCCACACGTCGGCACAGCCTATATGGCTTTGTTCAGTTATTGCTACGCCAAGAAAACTGGCGGTGAGTTCATCCTGCGGATTGAAGATACGGATGCCGAGCGGAGTACGCCCGAGTCAGAAGCGACCATCCTTGATTCCCTTCGATGGTTGGGCTTGGACTGGGATGAGGGACCTGATGTCGAAGGACCCCATAGGCCATATCGACAAAGTGAACGGTCCGATATTTATGGTCAATACGCGAAGCGATTAATCGCAGATGACCATGCGTTTCGTTGTTTTTGTACCCGTGAACGCCTTGGCGAAGTCCGGGCGAACCAGATGAAGGCCGGCGAAACTACTCGGTACGATGGTCACTGCATTAATATTTCTGCCGATGATGCGGCTGCGCGGGTGGATGCCGGTGAAGCCAATGTGGTTCGGATGAAAATTCCGGAAGAGGGGGTCTGTACTGTCAGGGACGAGCTTAGGGGCGACATAGAGATTGCCTGGAGTCAGGTTGACATGCAGGTTCTGCTCAAGGACGACGGTAATCCTACCTACCACCTGGCGGTCGTTGTAGATGATCACCTGATGGAAATCACGGACATTATCCGAGGTGAAGAGTGGATTAGCTCTGCCCCTAAACACATTCTGCTTTATGAGTATCTGGGTTGGCCCATGCCAAAGCTGGTTCACATGCCGTTGTTACGCAATCCGGATAAAAGCAAGCTTAGTAAACGGAAAAATCCTACAAGTATTGGTTATTACAAGGCCATGGGTTTCCTGCCAGAAGCATTATTGAATTACCTGGGAATGCTGGGCTGGAGCATGCCGGATGGCGAAGAGAAATTTACTCTTGATGAGATGATAGAGAACTTCGACTTGAGCCGAATTTCACTGGGCGCGCCTGTGTTCGATGTAGAGAAGCTATCCTGGTTAAACGGACGTTGGCTGAGGGAGACACTGGATGATGACCAGTTCGCCGATCGCGTCACTGAGTGGGCGCTTAATAGAGAAAACCTGCTCAAAATAATTCCTTTGGTCAAGGAGCGAGTGGACGTGTTTTCTCAATTGGCACCCATGATTAGTTTTTTTGCAGAGGGGATGCCCGAGATTAGCCCAGAGAGTCTCAAGGTAAAAAATGTTGAAGAGGAGGACGTAAAGAAAATACTGCAGTTTTCCCTGTGGCGCCTTGAGGCACAAACACTCTGGGAACGCGATCCGCTAAAGCAGTTGTTTAATGATCTTGCTGAGTCATTGGGGCTGAAGATCAGGGATGTGCTGGCGCCGATATTTGTCGCTATCTCAGGCAAGCCGGTTGCACCGCCATTGTTCGACTCTATGGCAATTCTCGGGCCTGATATCTGTCGAGCGAGGTTAAGACACGCACTTAACACGCTTGGTGGCGTGTCTAAAAAGCAGGTAAAACGGCTTGAAAAAGAATATAAAGAACTTTAAGAAGCGTCATCATCAGGGAGATTGTAATGTTTCAGCAGGCTGCTGATTTAAGGGAAGAAGGCGAAGAACTCAAACGGGTGTTGGATGACCTTGAGGAATCGGATTGGTCCAGAGTAACACCTTTCAAAAACTGGACGGTGAATCAAGTGGTCCAGCATCTTCATGGCTCCGACAAGATGGCTGTGCTCGCGCTGAAAGACGCAGATGGGTTTGCCGCTGCTAAAGCCGTCCCAAAAGTTGTAGGCGCGACCATGAGCCCAACTGAAGAAGGGGCGGTTCTGCGTGACACCTGGTGGGCTTATTTTTCCGAAATGTGTGAGTTGTTGGCTGGCAGCGACCCCAAAAGGCGGGTGCCTTGGTTTGGCCCTGATATGGGCGTGATGATGTTTACCACTGCGCGGCAAATGGAAAGCTGGTCCCATGGCCAGGACATATTCGATATGTTTGGCAAGCAGAGAACCAACTCCAATCGACTAAAAAATATTGCGGTGATTGGTGTAAAAACCTATGGATGGACTTTTGCTAATCGCAAACAGGATATACCAGGGCCCGCTCCCTATGTGCGGCTCGTTAGCCCCGAAGGAGATACCTGGGAATTTAATGAACCCAATGAGGAGAATAGCGTTACCGGAGATGCTGTCGAGTTCTGTCATGTCGTCACGCAGGGTCGAAACATCGCTGACGTCAATCTTGCCGTTGTCGGTAAGCCGGCAACGCTTTGGATGGATATCGCGCAGTGTTTCGCCGGTCCGCCGGAAGATCCACCAACACCGGGTTCACGTACCACTAACTTTTAGCATTCAACCAGGCGCTATTTCACCAGCCGCTATTTAAGGTGGCTGCTGATCTTGAGATGGTAGTTGTTATGCTTATGTCCCGGTGGCCGGGGTGAAGTTTTCTAGTAAGACAAATTTCTGTATCTTAGTAGAAGACATCGGCCACTCACTAACGAATCGTACATGTCTTGGAATCTTGAAGCTGGAAATTTTCCCCTTGCAAAACTCAATTAAATCGTCAGCGGTCATGGATTCGCCATCGTGTAGCTCGATGTATGCGCAGGCGACCTCAGATAATCTATCATCAGGTACTCCAATGACCTGAGCCATGATCACACTCGGATGTGTAATCAGAAAGGATTCAATTTCAAGAGCGGCGACGTTCTCTCCCCCGACTTTCAGCATGTCTTTGAGTCTGCCATGGAATGCGATACCACCATCTGCATCGATGGCACATAGATCTCCTGTTCGGAACCAGCCGTCTACGAACGCTTCTTGATTCTTTTCGGCCGCATTGTAATAGCCATCGAAAACTGAATATCCCTTGAGTAGAATTTCTCCCTGTTCGCCCACGGGTCTTTCTTCCAACGTATCCGGGTCGACTATTTTTGCCAGCAACCCGGGCATGGGTTTACCGCAGGTATGTAGCCTTTTTTCAAGCGACTCCTCAGGGTGGTTGAATGCAATCACCCCGCCTGCTTCTGTTAAACCATACGCACCGGTCTGCACCGTCTGTGGCAGCGCTTCCTGAAACCGTCGAAGCAGGTCTGGCGGCGCCACGTTATTCATGCGTCTTAAGCTAGATAGGTCGGTTTTCTCGAAATCAGGGTGGTTCAGAAGATCTTGCATGATGGCTGGGAAGGAAGGGAAAGCCACCGTGACCTTTTCTTTTTCCATCATCTTTAGAGAAACCCCGGGTTCAAAGTGCGTCATCGACAACAGTGCCGCGCCAGCATCCATGCAGCACATTAGAGGTAAAATGGCAGCCATGTGAAACAAGGGTAACGGTGCCCAGAAGCGATCGGCTGGTTCGAGAAAGTATCGGGACCGGTTCATGTTGATGCCGTTTCTTACTAACACCTCATGGTTAAGCGGACATCCCTTTGGGTTTGCCGTTGTACCGGATGTATACATCATGATGGCCGGTTGTCTGACGCTGACCCCGACACGATATTGGTCAACTAGGTCAACGCTCACAGATTTGCCTGCTGCAAGAAACGCTGCATCGTCGACAAAGCCGTCCGTCGGATCACCGATCATCACCAGGTGCTTAAGCCTTGGACCACGTTTCTCAATCAGGGCTTGCTGAATAAGTTCAGCAAAGTCTGCGTATTCAGAAACCTGGTCGTGCGTAACGACAAGGTCAATGTCCGCATTCTCAAGCACATAGGCTAATTCTGACGCTTTGTACCGGGCATTAATGGGGACAGCCATCCCACCAATAAGCTGGATAGCCATCAGGTATTCCACGTATTCGATGCAGTTGGCCATCAGAATGCCAATATGGGAACCGGGTCCAAGCCCGGCGGCCACTAATGCACTTGCTCTACGATACGCCATATCGTGCATTTGAGTGTACGTAACCCGCCGTTCGGGAAAGATAAGCATGTCACTGTCATTGTATTTCTGGGTTGCCTTAACCAGTAGGTCACCGAGAGTTGAAAATTCTGTGTAGGTGTTTTTCATTAGAGCACCATTTGGGTTTGGGTAACGACGGCTATCGTTTTATGTTCGTCGTTGCGTAGGGTGGTTTGCCAAACTGAGGTTCTTCGCCCGACATGCAGCGGCGTGCATTCACCCGTAACGACGGAGTCCAGTGGTGCGGCGCGCATAAAGTTTGTTTTGCTTTCGATGGTGGTGGTCGCTTTTGCGCCTTCGGGGATATTAAGATACGCGCCAATCGCGCCCAGTGCGTCGGCCATTGCCATGACGGCACCGCCGTGCATGATCTTACCAGTGGTGCAAAGGTCTTCGCGGACCGAGATGTTGCCAACTATCCGGTCTTTCTCCTGTGATGTCACCACCAGGCCCATCAGTCGGGTGAACGGCATCATGTCGGGTTCTAGTTGTTTCATCGTGGTACCTTGGTGATTCGTTTCAGCTTAGCTTTGACCTCAGTCTTCCAGTCTATCATTGCCGTTTGCATAGCGGGCGGCAATTGATTGATAGAACTTTGAGTTCGAGAGGTTGCTTTCGCTGTTGTCTCTTGTTGCCAGTAACTTTGCAGGTACGCCGCCGATGATTGAGTTCTCAGGGAACTCGCTGCCCTCGGAGACAATGGCATGTCCAGCGACAATGGAGTTGTTGCCGATCTTTGCGCCATCCATGATGGTCGCATTGATGCCAATCAGGCACCGGTCACCAATTTCGCATCCGTGAAGTGTCACGTGGTGAGTGATCGAGCAGTCTTCCCCGACGATAGTGGGAAAACCTGAACCTTCATGGATCATCACGAAATCTTGGATATTGGTGCGAGCGCCAATCTTAATTTCATGCACTTCGCTGCGGGTAACGGCATAGGTCCAGACGCTGGCGCCTTTACCAATGTAGACTTTTCCCTGGATCTGGGCTGTTCCGTGAATGAATGCAGGTTCATCCAGTATGACGTTCGGACCGATATGGGGCAAGGTATGTGGCATGGTATGGTCAGACATTTATAAAGCTAATCATGATAGCAGAAAGACTATTTATGTTACCTTTTAGTCTTGGGCAGCGGCGTTAGAAACAGCTGCATCTGATTAATCCAAATGGGAGTTACAAATGGTCGATGTCGCAATTGTTGGTATAGGCATGCACGCCTTTGGACGTCATGAGGGTATTACCGGCATGGAGCAAGGGGCCGTTGCGGTCCGACGAGCCGTCGCGAATGCGGGCGTGGAATGGAAAGACATGCAATTTGCATTTGGTGGTAGCAGAGCGGCAGGCGACCCGGATCGGATGGTGTCTATGCTTGGCCTTACAGGGCTGCAATTCATCAATGTAACAAATGGCTGTGCGACGGGCGGTTCTGCGCTTTTCTCAGCCTACAATACCATCCAGTCAGGCATCTATGATCTTGGCATCGCCATTGGGTTCGACAAGCACCCACGGGGTGCATTTTCGCCCACCGGTCCGCAGATCAGTGGTCGAAACTGGTACGGCGGCAGTGGTATGGCGATGACAACCCAGTTTTTTGCTATGAAGATTAACCAGTACATGCAAAAACACAATATTACCAATGACTCATTGGCTAAAGTGTCCGCTAAGGCCTTCAGAAATGGCGTGAAGAATCCAATGGCCTGGCGTCGTAAGGCGCTGACTGAAAAAGAAATTCTGCAGTCTCCTATGTTGTCGTACCCGCTGACGCAATACATGTTCTGTAATCCAGCTGAAGGTGGTGTCGCGCTGGTTCTTTGTCGCGGAGATATGGCTCACAAGTACACCAAAACGCCTATTTTTCTGAATGCGTCGGTTATTCGTTCCAGAAGATTTGGCAGCTTTGAAGTGACCGCGCCTTCGCTTGCGCTCGAAGAAGGCGATGGCCCCACCATGGATGCTTCTAAGGCAGCCTTTGAGATGGCAGGCGTTGGTCCCAAAGACATCGATGTTGCGCAGCTACAGGATACTGAGTCGGGTGCCGAGATCATGCACATGGCAGAAAATGGGTTCTGTGAACATGGCGAACAAGAGGCAATGCTGGCAAATGGTGATACTGAAATTGGCGGTCGGTTTCCCGTGAATACAGACGGAGGCTGTCTAGCCAATGGAGAACCTATTGGTGCCTCCGGTTTGCGCCAAGTCTATGAGAACGTACTTCAGCTTCGCGGTGAAGCGGGCGAACGACAGGTTCCCAATGACCCTAAAGTTGCGTACACACACGTTTATGGCTCCCCTGGTATTAGCGGCGTCACCATACTTTCAAGATAATAACGATAAAGGAAATAAAAATGGCAGCACATGATCATGAGGTCGTATCTATTTACGGCCATAGTGAAGAGCAAAAGCATGAATTGATGAGCAGGGCGCCTGAATGTGTTCTCATGTGGGCAACCAAGGATGGCTGGCCGGTTGGGGTTGTGCATTCTTTTGTCTGGCGCGACGATAAAATATGGATTACGTTTGCGTCCCATAGGCATAGAGCCGCGGCGATTAGACGAGATAACCGTGTGTCTGTCACCGTGAGTGGAGCTACTTCCACGGACCCTAAATGCCCAAGAGGTGCGGTCACAGTGAAAGGTAAGGGTACTTTCCACGATGACGATGAAACTAAAGAATGGTTTTATCGTGCGCTTGCAAAAAAAGTTTCTCCGGACAGTAAGGAAGGCGAGGACGGTTTTTACAACCTGTTAGATTCACCATTACGAACAATACTTGAGGTGGTGCCGGAAAAATGGATCTCTTTTGACGCAGAAAAGTCATCAAGAGACCGTGCTGGCCTGCTTAGTGATGACGAAAAAACGGCTCCGCTTAGTTCAGATGTTGATCGGATGAAAAAAGAGCGAGAGAAAAGAGGAATGGAACCGAGGAATCCCAATGAGCAATAATATAGAAGACAGGATTGCAGTACAGGATGTCATGTTGCGTTATGCAGCAACCGTCGATGAGAAAGACTATGACGGGTACCGAGCGCTCTTTGTTGAAGATGTGAAGGTGGTCGGCATGGGTCCCGTAGAGATGAACGGCATGGAAACTTTCTATCCGTGGTGGAAAGAAGCCATTGATAAATACGATGCTACACAGCATATGCTAAGTCCAACCTACGCAACCATCTCTGGGGACGAGGCGAAGACTCGGACGGATGTGCAGGCAACGCATTATCCCAAAGGTGATAGCGTAACGACCATCACGTTATGGGCCACATATCATACCGATATGCGGCGTGTAGATAACGAATGGAAGATTTGTCGGCATGAACTAGTGTCACGAGGGCTTCAAAAGCTGCCGTGATAGCGAGTCGGTGCGTTTAGGCCATCTCAGCCGCTTCGTCATTTCGGTCGAAGCGGTGAGAGGGTTTGCGCGCACCTTTATTAGAGATCAGATAATTAGAGATCAGATAATTACAGCGTAAAGAAGTCCGCGCGAGGTGTCATAGTCTCGTCATAAACTGGTTCTTTGTGGTCACACCGAAACTTGTTGTTGTCAGCACCTGCCAGACCGAATGCTTGTAAAAGCCCCCCCATGTTTAGGTAATTCTCGTGCTTAAAGTGAGCCGCAAGGGATGCTTCGTCATCCCATAGTTCATAAACGGCTATACGACCTGCAACGCACGGATCTTTAGAAAAAACATAAGCTTGGCATCCAGGTTCATCATCCCGTGTGGCTTGCTGTAATGGTTTGGCTTTTTCGATAGCCTCATCAATTTGTGACGGGTCGGCTAGGTCAATGGTTCCTGCAATGATAATCATGGGTGGTACCTTCATTTAAAAGGCGCCTAATAAACCATGTAAGCAGTAGCATTGGCAACTTGAATGCGAAAGTAGCGCTAGACTTCTATGACAGCATTCGCCAGACGTTGTCTCATCCCGCTTTGGCGGTCACCTGCACCCTGGTTTACACTGCTGGTATCTTGAGTAAAAAACGACACATGGCTACCCGTATGAAATGTCCTATCTTCGTTGTTCTGCTAATTTTAGGCTCTAATGTCAGCATGGCTGCCATAGAGGTGACGCAGGGAGGCTCGGGCGCGTGTTTTAATGTTGTATCAGACCTGAAACGAAACTGGATAGAAGTTAAGCGACACCTGCTTCCAGGCACAGAAAATCTTAAAATTCCGGAAAAAGAAAACTTTGTCTGTGTGTCAAGTGCCCGCGTCAGGAATGCCATGGAGACAAGAACGACGGCCAGTTCATCATTACGATGTTTCAGTAATACGATGAGTAACGGAATGGGCTTTTGTTGTGACGAAAGTCTGCTTGCCTGCGCGCAACTAAACCCCTACCTTTTTCCTGAGCGTCTTAAGCGGCCTGGTACCGATAGGATATATGAACCCCCGGCGTCAATTTGGGTCAAACCCCCAGGTGATGATGAACAATGGAAAAGCAACTAGCAGGAGATTAGACATGATGGACCTGAATTTATCTGGAAAACGAGCGGTTGTAACCGGTGCCAGTCTTGGTATTGGCGAAGCAGTCGTTAAGGAACTGGCAGACATGGGCGCAGAGGTGGTTTTCTGTGCCAGGAATCAGGAAGCGGTGGATAAGCTCGCAGCCTATTCGAGTTTGGTCACCGGGTTAACAGCGGACATGGGAGATAAAGCTTCAACCACAACTTTTCTTGACGCTGTCGAGGAAGTCGGCGGTGCAGATATTCTGGTCAATAATGTTGGTGCTTCGCCTTCACGTAACTTTCTGTATATGACGGACGAAGAATGGCAGGAGCTTCACGAGCTGAACTTGTTGTCAGCTATTCGCTGCACCCGGCGACTGCTGCCGAAAATGAGGAAGCAGAAGTGGGGGAGGGTGATCATGGTAGCAAGTGGTGCCGCGAAGTATCCCAATGCGGCATTGATTGATTATGGAGCGACTAAAGCCGCTATGATTTCGATTAGTAAATCCTTGTCCCGTAAATATGGGGCCGACGGAGTATTGGTTAATTCGATCCTGCCGGGCCTTATTCACACTGCGATGTGGGAAAGGGCAGCAACCGAGATCGCAACGGCAAATGACAGTACAATGGATAAGATCCTTGAAAACAATGGGAAAAGTGTCCCAGTCGGCCGTTACGGCACATCAGAAGAAGTTGCGGCAGTGATAGCCTTTTTGTGTACTAATGCCGCAGCATACGTAAACGGCGTTTCCTTGGAAGTTGATGGTGGTTCCGGCGCACATATCTAGACAAGAGCTATCAATCAAACCACTCAAATTAGTGTTTTTTTGCATCGTTGTACGTCGGCATAGCCGTGCGGTTTGAATCTTCAATTGGTTAGATTCAGCCGCAAAGAGAAGGGCACGTTATTGCTGTTCGTTAAAGCCGATAGTGTAGAAGCTCATGAACAGGATCTATCGCCCTTTGATTTAAACGGCTAACTTTCAGTCGACGTCAATCGCAGGCTAAGAAGGCGGCAAAAGCGCTTGCTGGGAAACGCTGGTGTGACGTTGGTTTGTCGTGATGACTCAAAAAATGCGAATTCGGTGCCTGTCACTTTTGATCTGTCACTTTTGATCTAAAACATAGGGAAATCAGCGCGGCGTATCCGCGAGGCGTATCCGCGAGGCGTATCCGCGAGGCGTATCCGCGAGGCGTATCCGCGAGGCGTATCCGCGAGGCGTATCCACGAGGGTCAAGATTTCGAATCGTGAGAGGATCATCGCCGCGTGACTTTGTTAGGTTGGACGACGTCCCGTAGCACCGGTTGTTAAAAGATGAATGAGTGATGTATTTGATTGCTTCGG